>Ga0209514_10003407_pt1:5000-22735 | contig 22735 bp, 15 predicted proteins | sample Subgrocontami58m_FD_187452 | JGI IMG/M metagenome (GOLD analysis project Ga0209514, IMG submission 187452) | Subsurface groundwater microbial communities from S. Glens Falls, New York, USA - GMW37 contaminated, 5.8 m (SPAdes) (version 3) | ecosystem: Environmental > Aquatic > Deep...
GGCAATACAACGGTTGCGTCCTTTACTGTATTAACCGGTTTAGGCTCTTTCCCGTTCGCTCGTCACTACTAGGGAAATCGTTATTACTTTTTCTTCCTAGGGGTACTGAGATATTTCAATTCCCCCCGTTCGCTCTGCTGCGCCTATGAATTCAGCACAGAGTTCTTAGATATTACTCTAAGAGGGTTGCCCCATTCGGAAATCGCCGGGTCAAAGGTTGTTTCCACCTATCCGACGCTTATCGCAGGTTACCACGTCCTTCATCGCCTTCTAGTGCCAAGGCATCCACCGTATGCTCTTAGTAACTTAACCAAAAATCTTTATTGATACGGATAATGTTCAAGGTGCATCAATAAAATTACGGAAAAACAATTACTACGTTAGATACTTTGTTACTTGTAATAATGTGATGTTAGTAGTCAGATTCGATACGTTTGTTCGAGGGCCCGAACCGACTTCATCATTCTTCATTTCTTGTTCATGATTCGATATTCGAAAATATCGAACAAGGAATTTTGAATGTCGAATGTTGAATTTCAGTTAGGTTCACCCCAACTACTTGCATCGCATCTAACGATACTCTTCCTAATTGTCAAAGAACAGAATTGTCAATTTTCAATTGACAATTGTCCGCCTTCGGCGGACAGTGGAGCTGAGGGGGTTCGAACCCCTGACCTCGTGGTTGCAAACCACGCGCTCTCCCAACTGAGCTACAGCCCCGTAGCTTCGGTGTTCAAGTGTGATTATTCAGATCTTGGAAGGGATGCTACTTGGTGCAGAGCCTTCGTCGCACAACCCAAAGTTTGTGGGCCTGAGTAGAGTTGAACTACTGACCTCACGCTTATCAGGCGTGCGCTCTAACCACCTGAGCTACAGGCCCATTTCATAAACAATGAACTGGAATTCTTTAGTAGGTACAAATCTACAGAATGAAAAAAGTGTGCATAACACAAAAGCTAATCAAGCAGAGTCGTTATTTTAAGTTGTCTTCCTGATTGCTCAGGAGAGACTCCTTAGAAAGGAGGTGATCCAGCCGCACCTTCCGATACGGCTACCTTGTTACGACTTAGCCCCAGTCACTGGTTTTACCTTAGTCGGCTGCGTCCTTGCGGTTCGCGCACCGGTTTCGGGTACCCCCAGCTTCCATGGCTTGACGGGCGGTGTGTACAAGGCCCGGGAACGTATTCACCGCGGCGTGCTGATCCGCGATTACTAGCAATTCCAGCTTCATGGAGTCGAGTTGCAGACTCCAATCCGAACTGAGAACATTTTTTTGGGATTAGCTTCGCCTCGCGGCTCTGCAACCCTTTGTAATGTCCATTGTAGCACGTGTGTGGCCCCGGATGTAAGGGCCATGAGGACTTGACGTCATCCCCACCTTCCTCACTACTTGCGTAGGCAGTCCATTTAGAGTGCCCAGCTTAACCTGATGGCAACTAAATGTAGGGGTTGCGCTCGTTGCAGGACTTAACCTAACACCTCACGGCACGAGCTGACGACAGCCATGCAGCACCTGTATCCGCCCCTCTTGCGAGGAGATCCCCTTTCAAGGACTGTGGCGGACCTTTCAAATCCGGGTAAGGTTCTTCGCGTTGCATCGAATTGAACCACATGCTCCACTGCTTGTGCGGGCCCCCGTCAATTCCTTTGAGTTTCAACCTTGCGATCGTACTCCCCAGGTGGAATACTTAATGCGTTAGCTTTGGCACTGAACCTTACGGCCCAGCACCTAGTATTCATCGTTTAAGGCGTGGACTACCAGGGTATCTAATCCTGTTTGCTCCCCACGCTTTCGCGCCTCAGTGTCAGTTACGGACCAGGAAACCGCCTTCGCTACCGGTGTTCTTCATGATATCTACACATTTCACCGCTACACCATGAATTCCATTTCCCTCTGCCGTACTCAAGACCTCCAGTATCGATGGCAATTCTGCAGTTAAGCTGCAGGCTTTCACCACCGACTTAGAGACCCACCTACACGCCCTTTACACCCAGTAATTCCGGACAACGCTCGGATCCTACGTATTACCGCGGCTGCTGGCACGTAGTTAGCCGATCCTTATTCGCAGGGTACGGTCAATGCCGTGAAACGGCACATTCATCCCCTACAAAAGAAGTTTACATTCTAACGAACTTCATCCTTCACGCGGCGTCGCTGCGTCAGCCTTTCGGCCATTGCGCAATATTCCTCACTGCTGCCTCCCGTAGGAGTCTGGACCGTGTCTCAGTTCCAGTGTGGCTGATCATCCTCTCAGACCAGCTACTGATCGTAGCCTTGGTGGGCCGTTACCTCACCAACTAGCTAATCAGACGCAGGCTCGTCAATAGGCTCCCGACTTGCGTCGGGACTTTAACAACTGTCTCCATGCGGAGCCGCTGCATTATCGGGTATTAGTCCGCCTTTCGGCGGATTATTCCCGTCCTAATGGTAGATTGCCTACGTGTTACTCACCCGTGCGCCACTTTACTCAGGATATTGCTACCCTTTTCTCGTATGACTTGCATGTGTTAAGCACGCCGCCAGCGTTCGTCCTGAGCCAGGATCAAACTCTCCGTTGTAAGTTATTCTCAAACTTTCAGTTTCGAGTCTGAAGCTTGGCATCAATTACTTGTTTGTACAAGTTTTCTTAGCCAAGGTTTTACACTCTGCTAAGATTGACTTTGGCTATGCACACTATTTTTCAAAGAACAATACTCTTTACGAGTTCCGCAATTTTGCGGGCTTATAATATGGGAAAGTTGCTGAAGAAAGTCAAGCGCTGGCGAATTAAAATGTTTTGAGAATGAACTCGCAACCGATTTACTTTGCGAGCATGACTTTGTTGACTCTTGAGAATTTTAGAGCTCCTGTTAAATCCGTCGCCGTGAGCCGAACGAAATACACTCCACTCGAAACAACTTGACCGTCTTTGTTTTTTCCATCCCACGTAATGATATAACTGCCTTTCGGACGCGGCTGGTTTACCAACGTTGCAACGATCCTCCCGAGAACATCGTAGACAACCAACTCAACGTTTGATTCATCCGCGAGAGAAAATTGAATTTGAGTTGAGGGGTTAAAAGGATTCGGATAGTTAGTTCTAAGCGTGTATTCGAAGACGGCGTTTTGATCGTTAGCGCGAGCCTTAGACGCCAGGAAAACAGCAGCCGTGTTGAAAATGGGAGACCAGGGAGACCACTTGTTCTGACTATCACGGACACGTACTCGGAAATACACTGGTGTGTCTCCGTTCGGGTCGTACGTCAAGCTATTGTCATTCCAAACTCGATTTGGTCCGGAATACACCGTGACCCATGCGCCGTTTCCAACTTTTCTTTGAAGCTCAGACCAATTCACATCGGACTCAACTTGCCCTCCCCAGAAATCCGCACCCCACGCAAGATAAATCCAACCGTAATAGAATGGTGGATTCCAATAAGGGTTGAATGAGAGAACAGGCATTGATGGTTTTAATTCAAGAACACCAGGATCATCGACAGCCACCTTGAGTTCATAGTCTTTTGACGCCGGATTATAGCTATCAATCTCAAAGGCGACATTGCTCGCCACACCATCAGCGCGTCGTGTACTTGGAGTGCCATAAGAACTGAAGATGTCCGTTTCACCCTCCCTGAAACAATCCTCTCTGTCTCCGATCCAAGAAAACTTTGAGTATCGCCAGCCATGATTACATTTATCAAGAGTGAAGGTGCAGGGCGAAACGCACGGATTGCCTGTACCGCAGTTGTGGTTTTGAGCCGTAAGCGCCAAATAATCAGTGTACATGGAAGCCCAAGGCGGTGAACCGCCGTAAGGAACCGTGATTGCGATAAAATCTCGCTCATCAAAACCGCCATGATCATAGCGTGGCTCCCAATGATCGAACAGATCATCCGTTCTGTTGCTCGGTGTATTTGCGCCTTTAATAACCGACCAGTTCCATCTACCATCGGCGCATTCAATATCCAAGTCTGAGTACATTGCGTCAACGAGGTTGTCATTCTGAATGTGGTACACCAACAGACCCTTAGAGGGAATTATTCGACGCAAGAAAGGGTTTGCCGAACTGTAATCATTGAGCGAGTGAAAGTTTTCAATCAAGAAATATTCGACGATGTTATTGCTGGCATCCCTTCTGGTCGGAATCATGACAGCTTTGTTCTTGATGTGCGTGTCCTTCAGTAACACCGGATCCTCAATTCGATTCGTTTCGACTATTTCAGGGTTGAGCCAGCCTGCACGATAGCGTTCATAAGCGCACAAGTTGCCGAGCGCGTTCGATGTCATCAATGCAAAGTAGTTAACGTTGCCGATATTGAACCCGTGGTCATCTAAGTGAGACCCACCGTAAACGTAATGGAAAAACTCTTCGCCGGGATAGAAAATTGCGTGCGCTTTCCGACCATCGTATGCGTCAAAAGGTCCGCCCCATTCATACATACGGTATGCGGTGCCACCTGAAGTTGAGTGAATTTGCACTTGCTGTCCATTACTATTGAAATCATTTGTCAATGCAAACGAATGTATAGTTTTGATTCCTCCAACGCTCGGTCCATAGGATTTTGAAGCATCTCTCCAATTCATGAAAATGTAGTCAACTTTTCCATCTGGGGCGGGCGTGTGTAGAAAATAATTTCCCCCGCTAATGAACGTCCAATTGTCATATAAAGCGAAATTAACATTGTACGGCCCGATTGGGTTATCTAACTTTGAAAAAACGTGATCATGAACTACTTCGTCGTCAAGATATGCTGACCGCGGCCCATCGGTAGTAACATAGTAGACATCTCCGATCATCTTGAAAGAACCCAATGTTCCGTTTCCATCGCCACCGGATGCCCGATCAATGAAATCACTGAAGTTTCCAGGAGTGTACGTTCCACCGGGGCCAGGAACTTGTTGATCCACAAAGTACTGAGCATAGTCGGGAAGTAGTTGGTAGTATGGCCATTCCGAATACTCCCTTTGGTCGTCCTGGAACCTCACATAAACAACCAGTACGCGCAAAACCCCCTGTGTTGTAATCTCTTTACCTCCAAGTCTGACCACGTTCAGGGGTGGTTGATAATTACCGCTTTGGCTTAGAGCAGACGTTGTGGCACAATGAAGATCGTCCACCTGACAAACAGCTAAATCACTACTAAAGGCAAAACATAGAAAGCACAGAAAAAGTGGGATTAGTGTTTTCATTGTTCCCTCCAAATTGTCGATTGATTTGTTTTGAACTACTTCAATACGATGGCTTTTCCCCAATACGTAAATCTTTCTGTATCTATTTTATAAAAGTAAATTCCACTTGATATATTCCGCGCGCTCCATTCCACTTCATATGAGCCTGCATCCAATTTCTTTTTACTAATCAACACATCTATCACTTCACCCAAGATATTTACCACTGTCAAGCTTACTATTTCTTTTTCTGTTAGGCTAAACCCGATTCTCGTACTTCCGTTGAATGGATTGGGATAGTTTTGGATGGCGTGGGTTGTGGTGCGTTCATTCAGATCGACTGATGATATGGACCCGTATATCACTCCGTTAACGATTGCACCTACCAACTCGTACGGTGGAGCAGCTTCACCCTGAGTCCAAATCAGTCCGATGCCTCTTGCTATATGGTATTTCGGGTAATATGTTGTGGTGAAAGTTGTATCGCCATTAGTAGGATCGATAATTGCTCCTGAAAACTCTTTCGTTGTTGCAGACAAATTGAGGCGCGGGTAGAACCGGAGTGACGTACGAACTAAACCTATATAACTGTAATGAGCGTTGCCATATATGCATATGTGCCATACTGATGAGTCTTCTCTAGTGAGACCATATGCAATAAATTCTTGTTCTGGGCATCTGCTGATGTTTCCCCAATATCTGAACACCCGCATAGAATCGTCTATTCTGTAAAACCATGAATCACCGTTGTTGAATCTGAATGTGTAATATCTCTTGCCGTTGTTAAGAACAGTATCACCTATAATTCTACAAGAAAATCGATCTCCTGAGAATTCTGCATACTCCCAATAGTCTCCAACATGCATCGGAAAATACTCTCGAAGCGTGGTATCAATTTGAGCGAGGGCAGAATTGGCGAACGTGAACGAGAAGAGAAAAAGGAGAAATGAAAATCGAATTCTACTGCGTTGGGACGTACGACGGTGTACCGTCGTTGAAATAAGGTGAGTTGAAGTCAAGCCCGGTGAATGGAACATTCTCGATATTCCTTCTTGGATGAACTGCTGAAGTTCCTTCGACCAAAGATATTCAATCCTGCTTCATTGTCAAGAGTCATGCAAAAAAATTCTCCTCCAGGATAATAAATCGCACGCGCCCTCCTCCCGTCAATGGCATCAAAAGGTCCTCCCCATTCATACATGCGATATTGGGTACCACCAGACCAATCTCGCACCCTTACAAGCTGTCCATTGGTGTTGTAATCATTTGAAGTGTAATCTGCCCAAGCACGCGCAACTCCCCCAATCCTGCAGGGATAACTTCTTGAGCAGTCCCGCCAATTAATGAAGGTCCAGTCCAGTGTGCCGTCAGGAACATTCGAATGAACAAAATACCCCCCACTCTGGAATGTCCAGTTATCATACAAAGCAAAGTTTACGTTGTACGGTGGCGAATCAAGTTTTTGCATGACGTGATTACAAACAGCCGCATCGTTTGCGTAAGATAGCTTTCCTTGATCTGTGGTTACGTAGTAAACGTCGCCGGTCATCTTGAGTGCACCTAAAGTCCCATTCCCATCTCCACCGGATGCTCGATCAATGAAATCGCTGAAGTTGCCAGGAGTGTATGCTCCACCGGGGCCAGGAACTTGTTGATCCACGAAGTACTGAGCATAGTCGGGAAGTAGTTGGTAGTATGGCCATTCTCCGTACTGACGTTCGTCGTCTTGGAATCTCACATAAACAACGAGTACACGCAAGACGCCTTGTGTTGTCATACTCTTTCCTCCCCGTCTTACAATGTTAGGGCCAGCGAAGTAGCTTTCCGGTGCACTGCTTCCCGTTGAAGCACATTGAAGATCCTCCAATTGACAGTAGGAATACTCCGCACCCAGCGTAAGGAGAATCGCGCATACTACAACAACGACAGATTGTTTCATAAAGCCTCCGAAGATTGTGAATGTGGACACCTTCATTTGAGGAGAATCGCTTTTGACCATTTTGAAAACTTTTCCGTTGAGATTCTGTAAATGTATACTCCACTTGGAAGGTTTTCCGCATCCCATATTATTTCGTGTACCCCAGCCTCCATGTATGAGTTTTCAACTACTGATCCAATTCGCCGACCTAAAAGGTCAAGTATCGTCACGGTTACTTTGTTCCTTTCGGTCAAAGCAAACGAGATTTTAGTGATTGAATTGAAAGGATTGGGATAGTTGCGGGGCAGCAGGATTTCACCATCGATCTCTTTCAAGGCGACTGACAAAACTGTGCCATAAACAACGCCATTGATGATGGCACCAACGAGTCTGTATTCCGGAGCGGCCTCACCTTGGAAGCGGATGATGCCAATACCTCTTGCGAGATCTTGTCTTGGATAATAGGTATTCGTGAACACCGTATCGCCGCTAATGCGATCAATATAGGCACCCGAAAACTTCTTTGTCGGGAGTGTTCTATTGATATTCGGATAGAATTCGATCGTATTGCGCAAGAATCCATTGTAGCTATAATTTTCGTTTCCCAACAGGCAAATATGCCAAATCGATGAATCAGGGGCGGCAAGATTGAACTCGATAAATTCTCTTTCGGGACACCAAACAGAATCACGAGTAAACCCTCGAACACGCATAGAATCGTCTATTCTGTAAAACCATGAATCACCATTGTTGAACCTGAAGCTGTAGTACCTCCTGTTGTTGAGCAAAGTGTCTCCAACAATTCTCACAGAAAAAGAATCTCCGAAAAACTCGCGATACCCCCAATAATCTCCAATATGCATTGGAAAATACTCTCGAAGCGTGGTGTCAATCTGAGCGAAGGCAGAATTGGTGGACGTGACCGAGAAGAGAAAAAGGAGAAATGAAAATAGAAATCTACTGCGCCGAAGCGCAGGACGGCTTGGCGTCGTTAACAAACGGTGAGCGAAAGGCAGGTATGGTGAATGGAACATCCTCGATGATCCTTCTTGGATAAACTGCCGAAGTTCCTTCGACTAAAGGTACTCAATCCTGCTTCACTGTCAAGAATCATGGAAAAGAAATTTCTCCTGAATCTTGCAAGCTACTTTTGCAGAGCCTGAACCTTCCTTAGCAAATTCACCGCATCGCTCGAGTTTGGATTGAACTGCAGCGCTTCGCGAAACGCCATCGCTGCTGAATCAATCTTGTTGAGCTGAATGTAGTTGATGCCTTTCATGTTGCTCGCGCCCAACGCGGTGGGAGTGCCTACATTTCGAACAGTGTCCGATCCAATTGCGATTGCCGGATTATGGATGACAATGTTCCAATACGCAACTCGCGATGATCGGGTACGGGCACGGTGATCGTCGAGCCAGGAATCTGTTTTTGCATGATAATGTGGCTGCCCCCTTTTCTCGGACGCATTGCGAATCCCTGCGATTCGAGAATCTTGCATACCTCTCGACCTGAAAGAATCTTCAATCTACCCAACACCAACCTCCACCTGCGTGACGAAGACTTCCGAGCGAAGCCTCCGTTTCACCTCCGATGGTTCTGCCGCTTCGAAGAAAAGCTCAATTGCTTCCGTGAGGTTTCTTCGCGCCTGCTCTACAGTATCTCCCTGACTTGCGATATCAAGCTCAGGGCACAACGCAACATACCCATCACCTTCGCGCTCGATGATGGCAGTAAACTGACGACTGTTGGACATACTCTCTCCGTTTTGAAAAGTGAAGGTCTGAACTACCACAGTGTAAGAAAAGGGGATGACTCAATCAACGCGTGGAGATCCATCCCTGCCTCAGGTTCGTGCTCCTCGAGAATCTCTTCACCTTCGAATCGCCTGAACCTGCCGCAACAAATTCACCGCATCGCTCGAGTTCGGATTGAACTGCAGCGCTTCGCGAAACGCCGTCGCTGCTGAATCAATCTTGTTGAGCTGAATGTAATTGATCCCCTTCATGTTGCTCGCGTTCGCGTACATGTTCTTCAGCGCGTCTTCGAGCCGTCCGCTTCTTGCGAACGGTCTGTAGTTGAATGAAATATTTCTTGATGCGTGCTGCAGCGTGTCGCCATACAATCGCATCGCTAAACCTTCTGGAACACGCTGATAGCCCTGAGTGAACTCTTGCTCGATTTCCGTCGTCACGTACACGGGACGCGTTGAGATGTTTTTTGAAATGAAGCTTTGAATCATCCCAACGTACCGCTCCTGAATTTCATTCGAGTTGTACGGAATATCGTGCTCGAACTTGTACAGCTCTTTCAAGAACGCATCCACTTCTGATCGAGAATTTTCGATGAGCCAATGATGACTTCTTTCAAGTTGCTTGAAATACCACGAACGTCTCAGCAGCTCTTTATCAACAACCGTAACATCAGAACGATACCCCTTCACCAACTGATAATAGAACGACGCCGACACCCAATAGTCCCATTGATACGAAAGAACAAGTGCATTCGGCTGAAGCGAAGCAAACATGTTCATGGTGTAGTCTTCGACGAGATGGTTTTTTGTTTCATCTGTTCGGTCGTAGTGGGCGATTAAAGGAGCCAGACTCAAAGTTAAGAGCAAAGAGCTAAGAGCAACAACACCCATCTTCTCATTCAACCAACGATACAGTGCAAACAAGCCCGCCCCGGCAAGAAGTGGAACACAGAAATAGGCAAGCAAGAAGTACGAATCAATGTCGTGAATATCATAGTTGATGGAATAGAAAACACATCCGAAGAACAGAAGCAACACTGTGATGGCAACTTTTCTGTTCGCACGCCAGAAAAACATCACGCCGATGAGAGCGAGAATCAATCCAACGTACGCGAACTCATACGGCAGCGACTCAACAAAATATTTGAATTGTCTCCCCGCCGCTTCCGTCGAAGAAAAAATCCAGACTCGATACTGCTTCCCTGTCCAATGCCACAAGAATTTTTCAAGCGTTACAGGATTGCCCCAATTCATCGAGGGCGATTGAGACGCTTGAAACGGCAAGTACAAGTACACAGAAAAGCCGATTAAGAATGGAACGATCATTCGCACAATGCGCTTCCATGAGCTTGCATCAAATCTCTGAGTGGCGAAGTACAAATACAAAAACGCGGGCGCAAGCAAAATTGTCGTCATGTGATTCGTGAAGCTAAGCCCAAGTGTGAATGCGAAGATATACCACCATGCATTCGATTGCCTCAATCCGTCTTCACCGGTATTCCACGCATCATCATACACAGCTTTGAAGAATGAGTATGTCACAAGTGAAAGGAACAGCACATGAAGCGAATACACTTCGACCGAAATCGCCTGCGACCAATACGTCTCGGAGAAAGCCAGCAACAATGCCGCACCGGCACTTGAGACACGAACAGCAAGGGAAGGGTTTTCCCCCTTCTTCAACCTCAGCGCAGCACGTTGTCCAAAAATTCCACTCAGAACAAAATGGTTCAGGTGGTAGAAGATGAATACTCCGACAGCACAGAAAAATGCTGCCATGATGTTCAGTCGAAGAATTTCCTCCGACGCGATTGGAAGCCTTGAGAAAAACCATCCAAGCAGGGTGAACAAAGGATACCCTGTCGGATGCGCGATGCCCAACGTGCACGCCACTGCTGCAAGCTCGCCGCTATCAATGAATGTTACAGACGGCGCGAGTGTTTTCAGATAGACAATAAACGCGAACATTGAAACAAGAAACGCGTTTCCAGTCGGAGTCGAAATGATTCTCTTGATGAAATCCATTACACAGGAGTGTTAGTTGAAAGTTGATTTGAGATTCTCAAAAACATCTGCCGAACGTTTGTCATTATCAAATTGACTTTGCTGCGGAATTCCTGTCCGCTTGAGCCATCAAGGCATTTTGCCAGCAAATCGAGTTTGTCTCCTTCCGGAAGAATTGTTCCTCGCTCCTCCAGCGTTACGCGTAATAACGTTTCAATCCTTCTATATAATAGATAAGCAGATATAAGTTCATCAGTGTGCTCGTTGGTACGCACACATGATAACGATTGCTTCAATGCCGAAGCCGTGCTCATATGTCGAAGCACTGTCATGGCAACGCCACACCTCAACTGCATCATCTGCGCGAGGAATTCAATGTCCACCATCCCACCGGGACTCAGCTTGATGTCAAGAAAACCCGAGCCGCTCACACGACTTCGCGTTTCCGTTTTCCTCCGCATCTTGACAATGTCATCAACCCAATTCTTCGGCAACGGCGACTCATACACAAACTTCGCGATATGATTCAGCGCTTCGCATCCAAGCTGTCCATCACCAGCAACAAAACGAAGCCGCGTCAATGACTGCCGCTCCCACAGCGACGCACGACTGCTAAGATATGCGAGATACGCCTTCCTGTCAACAACAAGCGGAGCGCTTCGCCCTTCAGGCCGCAAGCGGGCATCCACATCATAGAGTTTGCCTCCTTCGCTGACTGCCGAAAGACGCTTGACCAATGTTGTGGCAATCTTTTCAAGCTTGCCTTGTGTGATTGCAGCTTTCGCGTCGGCAATAAACAAAATATCGAGGTCGGAATCGAAGTTGATTTCATGAGTCCCGTATTTGCCTAACGCGAGCACGGCAAGTGGAATTCTCTTTCGTCGGGATTTCCCGAACTCTTCATTCACGATTGAAGTAACGATAATGTCAGCCAGTTGTGTGAGCTCACCGCTCAACTCATCAAATGTTGTAATACCGAGCAAATATCGAATACCTGAACGAAGCTCTTCTTGATTCTTCAATTCAACAAGGCTTGACGTTGGCAACGGAGAAATCATTCTCGGTCCGGAAAGCAAATCTGCATCAGTCGCAAGTGTCTCGAGCAACAATGGAAACTTCGCCAAGCCCTTGGAGAATCGAGGACTCTTCGCACAAACACTGAGCAACAAATTCCGAAAGTTCTCTTCGTTGAGCTGCGCATACAGTTGCTCAGGGAATTGGTGTGAAGCAGCAATAAACGCAAGATTATGAAGCGTCATGTCGGGACTGGGCGTCTTCGCAATCGCAGCAAACAGTTCTTCAGCAATTTCCCGGAACGTATTCCTCGCCCGCACATCAAACTCCCTCGTGTTGAGCAAGGCACTCCCCGAAATCATTGTCCCAAGGTTCTTTGCTGCCTTCCGCGTTTCCTGGAAACCATATTTTGCAAGAACGTTTGCAATTGCTTCAGTTCCGAGATTTCCTTCGATGACTGTTGTGAGGTTTATCTCCGGTTGAGCTGAGTCTGTTGCGAGAACACTTTGAAAAATCCTTCGCACACTTGTGAGAAACGCAGTGCTTTCCGTTTGAAGTTCACTTGCAGAATTCAAACCGACTTTCTTCGCAAGCGAGGTGAGTTCATTCTCGTCCTTCGGCATTTCATGTGTTTGCATGTTGAGCATTGCCTGCAAGCGGTGCTCAATGGTGCGGAAGAAAACGTACGCATCAGTCAGTACTCGCCGCTCTTCTTGAGAAAGCAGCGTTGCCGCTGCGAGAAGGTCAATCGCTTCCAGCGTGTTGCGCGAGCGGATTTCTCTGTTCTTCCCTCCATTCAACAGTTGAAGAGCCTGCACGATGAATTCAATGTCACGAATTCCTCCGGCACGGAGCTTCACATTTTCTTCGCCAACAATTGCAGCTTCAATCCTCGCTTTTATTCTTGCAATGGATTCCTTTGGGTTCTGGAAGAATGTTCGAGGATACACGAATGGCTCAAGCTGTGCGATGAACTCTTTGCCAAATTTCAGATCGCCGGCAATTGCACGAGCCTTGATGAGCATTTGCCGCTCCCACAATTCGCCGCGTGATTCATAATAGAGAAGATAACTTGAAAGTGAGCGCGCTAATGGTCCGGCGCCACTTTCAGGACGTAAGCGGGTGTCAACCCGGTACAAATGTCCTTCACCGGAGCTTTGCGAAAGATTCACTACTAACTTCTCGACAAACGCATTGAAATACTCATGATACGTTCGCGCTTTTCCGTTCGCATCGCTCAATTCCCCTTCATCTCTATAGACGAAGATGATATCGATGTCGGAGCTGTAGTTCAGCTCACCGCCGCCAAGCTTGCCGAGACCAATGACGGCGTACGGAGTTTGCGGAAGATTTGGAAAGCGCTCAATAAGTTGTTGATGAGCAAGAACGCACGAAACATCTACAAGAATATCAGCAAGATGTGAAAGCTCTTCTGTAATTGTTGCGAGATTCGCTTCGCCTAAAATATCGCGGGCGCCGATACGAAGTATTTCGCGACGATATAAACGCTTCAGGCTATCGAGCTTCCGTTCGGGCTTCTGAAACCTCTTTATCGTTCGCTCGACTTCTGATTGCAGGAACTCTTTATTCCGCGGATTCACCAGCGCATCGGAAGCAGTAAGCCATCGGAAGAGTTCGGGGTCACGGACAAGGATGTCGGCAAAGTAGTGAGAGTACGACAGTATCTTCATCAACACATCCATCAACACCGGATGCTTGACAAGGTCGTTGAAGAGCGATGCCTTGCTCCATGTCGCCTCAGCGAAGCGAAGCAAGTTGGTGATCGCTAAATCTGCGTCTGGAGAATCTTGAAGAGGCTTCGAGAGAGCTTGCGTGAATTCTTCTACGGAATAATTCGAGCCGGAATTGATGAACAGTTCGTGAAGCGTTTTGAGTGTACGGGAAGCGCGGGTGGGTTCAACGAACAGGGAAGAGGAAATTTCTATCATAAAACCATAAGCGTGAGTACATACTTATGGTACGAAAAAGAGAATGGAAACTCCAGATGGCAACAAGTGTTTGACATACGCTTGCGTTTTGCTGATGCCTCGTTTATATTCTTGCAGCAACGAGCCAGTTCAACACCTCTCAATCCTGACCCGCCCAAGCTCACCATGACAACTGCGCCAGGGGCAGTCAGTCGAAATTGTTCTTTGTTGTTACAGATACGAAGCGGTTTTTCTATTCACTTTAGTTCATCATCTGGCGTTCGCCGAGAGCATCTGTCTCATGAAAACTTCATCGCCGAAAACAATTACGCGTTAGCTGCAACAGCATCTCCACTCGTTCACAAGGAAGCGACGTTGCGTTTGCACCTCACCATACGGCCAACAAAGAAGAACTGTAGCATCACGCTCAATTACAGTTACTATCTTTCCTCGGCAATCTACAAATGGATCGAAACATCCTCGCCGGAGTACTCCGCCTTTCTCCACGACGAAGGGTTCCACGTTGAAGGAACCCTCAGGCGGTTCAAGCATTTCTGTTTTTCGCAACTGAATATTCCCAAACGCAACGTAAGCAACGGCCGGCTGGAGATTCTCTCGCCCACAGTGGAGTGGTACATCGCTATGCCGGTAGAACAATCGCTGCAGCATCTTGTCGTCGGGATGTTCGAGAAGCGGGAGTTCTTCATCGAGCACGAAGAAAACCGTTTTGTCGTCGAACAGGTAGAGACACTCCCCGATCCGCAATGGCGACGCTTGATGAAATTCAAAATGCTTTCGCCGCTTACGGCATCGGTTCCCAAGGACCGTGCGGACGGCAAGCTCGGCGCTGATTACCTGCGCCCGGACGACCCGCGTCTTTCCGAGGTTCTCCGCATGAACATGCTCAACAAGTACCGCTCGCTGTATTGTAGGTCGGATTCAGTAGGGCAGGCGGGCCAATCCGACCTACAAGTTGACACAGAGTTTCGCTGCACGCTCGACCAAAAGTTCATTGCCGACCAGGAAAGGAAAGGCAAACGCATCACACGTAAAATTACGATTAAAGAAGGACGCACCGACGCTTCGGAGATCATCGGCCTGTTCTGCCCGCTCACGCTCGAAGGCAACCCGGCTCTGATTGCTCTCGCGTACGAAAGCGGACTCGGCGAAAAAGGAAGCTTGGGATTTGGAATGTTGGAAGCAGTGTAAACCGACTTGTATGAAAGCTATCGCATGTCACCGCCCCACAAGAAATACTTCTCGATTCTTCGCGGCGGGTGACGGAATATGACGAAGTTCTTTGAACGACCAAGTCCTTTGGAAAGCTCCTTCAGCTTCTTGAGATCAAGCGTTCCGGGAGTTTCTTTGACTCCGAAGGCGGCTCTGTTGTTGAGAATGAAGTCAATTTCTTTACCGGTCTTGCGTGAGTAATAGCTGATGGCTCCCTTCGCGCTCAACTGGCGAGCAACCGAGTTTTCAAATTGAACACCGCTATCGAGTTCACCAAGAGTGTTGAGTATGCCGTTATCCGTGAAATACAGCTTCGGCGCTTTTACAATCTCTCTATCTCTGCTCTTCGAAACGACGGGAATACGCCTGATGAGGTATGTATGCTCGAACAGATTCATGTAATTGTACACTGTTGGACGGGACAATCCTGAAAGAGATGCGATTTTTGAATAGTCCAATCGCGTGGCGGCTCTTGAAGAGAGCATCTTCAACAGCGTGAAAATATTCTGGATATTGGTAAAATCGGTAAACGTGCGAACATCAATCTTGATGTACGAATCGAGAATGTCGCGCAGCAAATCTCTCTTTCTAGAGATGGTTCGTTCGAGGACGACCTCCGGGAATCCGCCGAGGCGGATGTATTCCTCGTAATGTCCTTTGAGTCGCTCATATTCGGCGCGAAGGAATGGCTGTGCAGGAAACTTCGGGACTGAGGATGTCACCCCCTTGAAGGTCAAGAATTCGCTGAAGCTGAGCGTTGCCAGCTCAAACAGCTTTTTTCGTCCTGCAAGAGATTCGGTGAATTGTCCTTTGAGATAATATGAGCTTGAGCCAGTGACGATGAATTTGATAGGATAATTGTCGTACAGGTACTTGATGACGCTGGCGATTTCCGGCATGAGCTGAATTTCGTCAATTGCCACGAAGGCTCTTTTTTTGAATGAAAGTCCTCGCGCCTCTAAGGCAAGAATAATGTTATCGTAGTTCTTCTCGCTGAAGAGCAGGCGATTGTCGGCGCGTTCGAGATCGAAATACATCATGTTTCGGGAGCCAAGGCTGTCGAGGAGAGTTTTCACTAGCGTAGTCTTGCCGCTTCTCCGCATACCCGTAAGAACGGTCACCTGGCGGGCGGAAAGGTGACGGCGGAGATCGCTGAAGATGGTTCGTGGGTAGTACATACGTATGCCAATATGTGATTTTGGGGATTCTTAGTCAATACTATTTGTAAAGTGGCACTTTACAAATAGTAATGCTATCTGTAAAGCCTGATCTTACACCAATCAGTGCGGTATGACGTCGCCTGCAATCTACATTTGCAGAGAACACGAGCAGCCATCTGCAACAGGGACGGCGAGCCCGAAGCGCCAACATTCCTATGCACGACGAACGCAGCAAGCTTTTGGAGCGAAGGCGGGACGTGAAGGCAACTTTTTGCACTGGCGTATGAGAGCGGACTTGGAGAAAAAAAATAGTCTTGGATTTGGAATGATGGAGGCATTATGAATTCTCTCAAAAATCATGACACAGCGTGGACGTCTAAAGACGAGAAGTATCTTCGCGAACACTTCGGCAAAGTTTCTACCGAGGTTCTCTCTGACCGTTTTGGCAGAACCGTGCATGCGATACGCCAGCGAGCAAGAGAACTTGGAATTCGGGTACGACCGTATTATCTTCCAGCCCAGGACGCGTTTCTGCTTCGGAACCATACCCGGATGTCCACCGCTGCGCTCGCTGTGAAAATGCGACGGACTAAACAATCCGTTCGCCGGAGATTGAAAGCTTTGGGAATGCAAACACAAACCCATCGCCCATTCACTGAAAAAGAATTGGCGTACCTTCGACAACATCATGAGGAAGCGGGAACTGCAATCGCCCGTGCACTGGGGCGGGATCCGGATTCAACCAGGCACAAGCTCCGTACGCTCGGGTTCAGAAAGCGCAACGCTCCCAGAGCCTGGACAGAAGAAGAAGATAGATATCTCCGGACTTGGTACGGCAAAAAGAAGGCAGCCGAAATTTCCAGGATACTGAACCGCCAGTTGTCTACAATTCACCTGCGGCTCAAAACACTTGGTATTCCATGGCGTCACAAACCTCGTTGGGCGAAAAAGGATGACGAATTTCTTCGCAAGAATTACCAGAGTATGACCGGTGAAAAGTTGGCGAAGAAATTACACCGAACCAACGATGGTATTCATAGTCGCAGGATGACGCTCCGGTTGCTGTATTCCCCCCGATCAAAACCGTATTCGGAGGAGGAGCTGCTCATACTCCGGACAGAGTGCCAAAGACTTACAATAGCAGAGTTGGCTCGCAAGCTCAACCGGAATATTTCGGGGATACGCACCAAACTCATGCGCATGGGATTGAAAGAAGGTTTCCTTCATCCCTGAACAAACTCCGCTGAAGGAAACCTTCAGCGTGGCTTACTGCGAAGCAAATACAATGAACGGAAAGCTTTGGACGTTGATCGATGACAACTATCTGAGGCGTTGGTATCACAGGAAGCCGAACAAGGAGATTGCTCGCGCCGTTGGTCGCTCGCAGGGGTCAGTGAAGGAGCGAGCACGGAAGCTTGGCATTGCGAAGCCAGGGTACAGACCGTGGCCTGCCCGAGAGGACAACCTTGTACGGCGTCATTTTCGAACGCGAGGCGGACTGTACGTCGCGTCCCTGACCGGACGGACGCCACAGGCGGTGCGTGCGCGAGCGGGCAGGTTGGGATTGCGCAAGTACCCACTC
>Ga0209514_10003413_pt1 | contig 22709 bp, 18 predicted proteins | sample Subgrocontami58m_FD_187452 | JGI IMG/M metagenome (GOLD analysis project Ga0209514, IMG submission 187452) | Subsurface groundwater microbial communities from S. Glens Falls, New York, USA - GMW37 contaminated, 5.8 m (SPAdes) (version 3) | ecosystem: Environmental > Aquatic > Deep subsurface >...
AACAAGCCGCAACAACCGCCTTCGCCACAACTGAAAATCCCGCTTTAGGCAACGTAGTCTTAATTAAATTCAAATTAGAATCTTTATCGAATACTTCAAACTTAGTGAAAGAAACACCAGATAAACCAGCTTTCAACGCTTTAATCTTAAACTTAACCAGAGGAACAAGAGGATCATTTTTATTCAATCGTTTTAATCCCTGTAAAGGTTTTTCATTTTCTAATTCTGTCGACATCCCCGAAATTTCTAAAGAATTACTACTTTTATCAGATTTCTGTATAGAATAATCTAAAAGGGTTATTCCACTTAAACCAGGTTTGAGATTTCCTCCTTTAACAATTAACGGTGGCACCACTTCAACAACCGTTGGATCATATTGCATTACAAAATGAAAACCATAACTCTCACCAACCCCTAGATTTGCATGCACCGTAAATTCTTGCGTTTCATCTACTGTCATTGTCGTGCCTGCTCTAAAAGGAATCCCTGCTTCCCCCGCTTTAAGTACGGTCGGCTGAAATGCAATTGCCTTCCCAGCAAATTGCGTCCCATAGATAATCAAAAATACAATTAACGCTAAAAGCACAACTGCAAAAACAATCACACCAATCATTCTTCCCCGATGCGACTGCACCGGCGGAGCAACGGCAGCTGGCTGCGCGCGAGAAGGACGAGATTTGGGCTGGGATTGAATTACTTTCATCATGTCACCTTTTTATTGTTAAATATTATTTTTCTATTGTTTATATATTTATCTAATTTACGACGGGGACCAATTCTTAATCATCGCATTAATTAAAGCGTTAAGATTAACAATATTTTTCTTTAATTTCTCGTCCCACATCGGTTTAGGATTAGCTTTGATCCAAGCAATATCGGCAGCATTAACTACTCCATTTTTATCAAGATCTCCTTCTAAAAGAACTTTAGACTTTAATGTCCATTCATCATTATAACAAACGTAACCGTTCTTCTCCGATTCAACATTAATCGCATCGCTGCCGGGTTTAGACTTTAGGGGACAAGCATACCAAGCTTCATAGGTCTTAGAAGCTTTAACGTAAGAACCACACATAAAATTCTTGGTATAAGCATTAACAGAACCATAAGAATCTGCCCATTGCCCGCCAATAGAACCATCATCTGCGGCGGTACATTCTACCCACGCGTACTTCTTGGTTCCTTTAAAATACTGACAAAGAAAACTCACCGTCCCAGCAGTCTTAACAATATTTTGACTAGTCACATCACAAGAAACAGGAAACCCATTGGCGCAGAGAGTCAGTGATTCACCAGGTTTATCCGATTTTAATACAAGTCCATTCGCTTTCCCAGCACATGCACCAACACCACCTACTTGTTGTGTATCCGCCCCAATACCAGGAAGTTGTTGACCCGGAAGACCAGGAGTCAGAAGAAGAGCAGGAGCTTCAACAGAAAGAAGAGTGGGAAAAGTCTTATCATATACCGTTTTACCACCTATGAAAAAACGGATCGATCCCGCCCCAGACTGCTCTTTACCATCTGGCTCAAAATCAATCGGAACAAAATAAACATTCGACTTTACACCTTTCTCATTTAATAATGAAAATACTGTCGCTTTACCCAACGAAGGAGTGCCAACCGTGGATCCCCCCACCAATTGAGGAACAGGAATGGTGATTGCAATAGGATAAGTAGAGAAAGCCCCACCACTCACAAAAGGATTTGAAAAATATTTTAGAACAAATTCAGATTTAATGGAATTATATTCTTGTTTAAAATAATATTTCTGCGATCCAACCATCAATGGACCATACCATGTCGTCTTAGCATTACTATCCCCAAAAAGAACCTGAGCTGACGTAGTGGATACACTAAAATCAAGTCCATTTAAATTAGTACTATGAACCACGGGCATAACCGCAGTTTGCCCCCCGCTAACTTCAATAGTGATTACTTTAAAACCATTAATAACGTCATACTTTTTAACTTTAAGATTAACAAAATATTTATTCCCAAAATTGTCAGAAACAACCACCACAGGGTTACCAACACCAATCTTAACCCCCGTAATTTCAGCGGTATTTGCTTTTGCCCCATTAATTCCTACTTGATTGAAATAATAACCAAAAGCAATGTTGAATGAGTGGCTAGTAATATCGGCACCAGCACCACCTTTATAGACTAGTGTAAATGGAACCGTATCAACTCCTCCGCCTTCCCCTTTCATAAAAAACTGAGCCACACTATCCTGAGCAAGAATAAATGTTTTAACTGTCTTGTCAGTTGTTAATTCCACAGGATTAACGGGAGAAACAAGAGCTTCTTTTTTGACACCATTGGTAGAGATAGCAACGGTTTTTGAAAAGCCATAATAACTACCAGCAGACACATCAAAAGTAATGTCTACCCCATTAATTTTCTTAGTGAACGTGTAACTCGCCGGTTGATTACTATCGGAAGTAACACCACCCAAACCCCCCGGGGAAATTACGTTGCCATTATCAATGAATACTTGAAGAAGAGTTTTAAATTCAGTACTAGCACCAACCGAAGTGATCACCGCCTTAAACGTATGTTTCTCACTTAAAACACTAAATGAATACTCTTGACCACTAATAATGTCTTTCGTCACACTCGTCTTCTCAGCAAAATCCCCCCAGGTTGTCTCGACAGTAGGAGCATACGTAGCCAAAACAGTCGTTGACAACAGAAATAAAAACGTGATCGCTAAAATAATTGTTTTTTTGAGAGCAAACATCATCATCACCTTAACACTAAAGTAATCTTCCGCGGTTTATATATCTTTCGACGACAAACTTTTTCTCGTCGGGATTAAGACCGATCCAATGGGGGATTATGCAAAGTTCTCATAACTCCTCCAGTAACCATTTCCAAGCCGGTTTGACAATTATTTTCTTCCCCTCAATAAGAAATTCATCCTCTTGATTTAAAGTGATGATAAGACCTTTTTTGAGATCAAACTTCTTCAATGCTTCCATTAATCCATCAATTTCTCGCTGCCGATTGAAATCGTCAAGCAGATGACAAACCTGATAGGCTTCACTAATTTTCAAGCCAGTTCTAACCACAAAATCACATTCTTTCTCTTCTTTGAAATAAAATATTTCTTTTTGTTTTGATTTCAAACTAAGAAATACAATATTTTCAAGATTTTTTCCAAAATCATCTGAAAAAGTCTTACTATTCTGTACAATTAAGCCATTATCAATAGCATAAATCTTTTTTGGATTAACTAATTGTTTTTTAAGAGAATAATCAAATTTGGAGATGCTAAATAAGAGATAACTATCCTCAAAGAAAGAAATGAATTTAGACACGCTATTAGTAGACCCTAAGTTAAACATTTTTCTAAGATTACTGTAGGAAAATTCTTTGGAAACATTACTTATTAAAAAAATAGCCAGTTCATTTAATTGTTTTACGTTTCTGATTTTATGACGGATAGCAATATCCCTAAATAAAGAATCCATCAACAGACTTTGCAGTATCTTTGGATCGTTGAGAAGAAGGTATTCTGGAAATCCCCCCCTTACAAGATATTCTTTAAAACTATCCATTCCAGCTTTTTTATTTAAAAAAGAGAGAAACTCTTTATAAGAGAAAGGAAAAAGTTCATATCTTAAATTTCTCCCGGTTAGTTTTGTTCCCAGTTCTCTGCTCAATAATGACGCATTAGAACCGGTAATCACCACAAATTTGTTCTGATCTAATAATTTTCTAATGTAAAGTTCCCATTTGGGAATAAGCTGAAGTTCATCAAAAAAAAAATAGTTGGTATTTCCGTACACCTTTTGAAAAACATCTTCCAATCGCTCAAAATCGGTTAAATCAAATCCCGATAATCGGGGGTCTTCGAAACTGACATAATAATAATTCTTTATCTTTTTAGCAATACTTCTCATCAGTGTGCTTTTCCCACATCTCCTCACCCCAGAAATTATAATTGCAAACTGGCCATGAATCTTTATTTTTTTAATTAATTCTCTTTGAATAGTTTTCGTTTCGCCTTGAAAGACCTCTTTCTGAGAAGTTACTGCCCTCTCAATCGTTTCTGTTGGTAGCATATGGTTAAGAATTCAGTGTCACTTTTAAATCTTTCCACTTGGTCATTGGTAATGCACGCTCTTGTTCATTAGTAATGCACACTTTTAGTCCTCGATATTAAGACCATTTCTCCTGCATTTTCTTGACCAAAGCATTGAGATTAGAAATATCTTTCTTCAAAATCTTCTCCCAGAAGTATTTTGGATTTTTCTTGATCTCGTCAATATCAGCTTTGTTAACTTTTTGATCGGCAGTTACATCTGGATTTATACATCCAGTCGCAGCTGTCCATCCATCTTGCTTTTTATTGGGATCACAAACCTGACAAGAATCAGCAGGCTTAGACTCACCAGAAACATAACACGCCACCCCAATCAAACAACTATCTTTCTTCGTCGAATAAACACATTTTTTATTAACGCACTTCTCCACCGTGCAAGAAGTTTGATCATCACATTGAGCATCAGTAGTACACTCGGAAGCACTCTTCTTCCATTTATTATTCACACAGGAATACATTCCGTCAGCACTCGATGTAACGCCTGGTTTACATTCCTCCCAGATTAATGAATTTCCTTTCTGATTACACAAATACTTAAGATCACTGGTGTAACCAAATTTCTCTTTAGTACATCCAACCCAATCACCATAACATAATAGCTCCCCATAAATAACGCCGTATGGGGAACACTTTTGTTTAATTTCAACATCTGCTTCTTTAATATTCACCCAAAGTGCTTGATACACATTAGGGATAGTGGTCTTACTTTGATAATAATTATCTACTTTTTCCTGGCTACTATACTCTTTAAAATTATTCCAAGATATCCCAAAAGCCCCACCACCACCAGGAAGATTAACAATGGTTTCTGTCTTTTCTACATCGCTACTAAATTGAACTTTCTCAGCAGACATAATATTACCCAATTCAAAGTCAAAACCTTCCTTATCTACTTTAGTGTCACCCCAATAAAGATAATATTTTTTCCCGTTATAAGTAAATGTTTCATCAATATTTTTCTTTAACAGTAAGACCAACGTTTGTCCTTTCTTGAGAGTCAATGAGGTAGGTTTTATTTGTGAAGATAACTGTATCCCTTCTGTACATTTCTTAGCAACATCTTGTGTCTCCACTTTTGAAGAAAGAAAATTAATTAGCACACCATCAATAAAATGAGAAGGAGCTCTTGGTTTGCTAGTTAAAAAAGAAATTGTCTCAGCCGTTGTTAAACTACTAAAAGTTTTTTGCTTAAAAAGATAATTAGTTTCTACATCCAACTCGTTGTTATCCAACAAAAGAGTTAAAGAAAAAGGTTGCCCCAGTATTATTGTTGCAATTTCATTATTTTTAGTTAACAATCGAATATCTGGATAATTTACGATTTGCTCATAAGGAACACCAGCAGAATTCTTTATCGTATGTTTAACCGTTTGAGGAACAAATTGGGATAAATCTTGGAGACGAATACTATGAACATTTTTTCCTACCGTAAACTTAAACTCTTCCGATTTAGTACAGGCGTATTTATGAAATAAGTTGCCGGGAAATACCTCATAACCTGGCAGGGCGTTCATTTTGGTGATATATCCACTAGAATCAAATATAAAATCTTTTTCAGTATATTCCGTACAACAAATCTGTGGCATACTTATCGTCTGTCCAGCACTCAAATCAGGTAACCCTTCAACGCCAGGGGAGTATCCTAATGTAAGAGAAGAAAATATAATTAAGACAAAAAGAGAAAGAGAGAACAACACAAGAGTACGAGATAATAATCTTTTTGTAATCATTGTAAGCACGTTATCTTTCCTTACTTCCCACTCGAACTAGACAAAACCCACTTGTGATTTGGCCCAACACAATTATAAGAGATAGACCCATCTGTACGAATATCCCCAGGAGTGTAACATTTTTGCCAAAGATCACTAGCGCATAAGACCTCGGGAGTTGGCGGATAACCAAAAATATCCCCGGGATTTCCCGGAGAAATAACATCACCCAATTTTGCAGTCTTACCTGCTTTACCAAATAATTTTATTTTTCCATTGGTGTTACATTCTATGATTTGATTATTATAGCAAAGGAATTCATATGTTGCACTCTCGCCAGATAACCCCTTGCTATAAATATTATACGCATAGCCACTTTTACCATCAAATTTCGCCGATTTATGAAACTCATTATCACAGGTGACTTTTCCTTTTGTGGCAGAACAGAGATAATCTCTCTTATTTGCATCCGTTCCAGCAAAACCAGAACACTTCAAATCAAGACAGTCTATCTTCCCATCTCCATTATCATCTTTTCCATTATCACAAATCTCAGTACTCCAACTTTTACCATTACAAAAGAATCCTCCATTAACATCACTATTTTCTTCACCAACATTTGCTTTCACGCCACCCGGTCCAAGATTTCCATTACATCCAACCCAACTCTGAAAATCTTTTCCAGCAATCTGTTTATAAGAACAGATATAATTGACGCCGCCAGCAACAACAACATCATGCAAATTCTTCACAACACCATTAGAACCTTGATGCATAGTAAGTCCTTTTGAAACAGAACATTCCCCCCAACTACTATACTTCCCATTCTCATAACAGACAATGTCGACGCCACCATCTGCAGTCTTCCAATTAAAAACGGCCCCATATGGAACGCTTTTACCATCACAAATTTTTCGCTGCCCATTAACACAGGCAGCATCATGATTTTTTCCATCGGAGGTAATAAAATTCAAGCATTTCGGATCAGCACAATCAACTTTTTTATCACCATTATCATCAACATTGTTATCACAAATTTCAGGTTTTCCTTCACCAGGCTGCTGTTTCAGCACTTCTTTAGCAGGTGCTGTTACCCCTTTTGGAAGAGCTTTCGCATTTCCGGCTAAAGAATTTTGCCCAGGAGCACAAGACACAACTAATAAAAATATCACGAGAATAGACAATATAACAATTATTTTTTGAATTTTCATCACCACTTTAACATTCAACGAATATTAACCAAACTATAAAAATGTTTCCTAATACTCCACCCTTTTCCTTCTCAACATCCACACCAATCCCACAATCGCCAACACAATAATCGCAATCCCCACATAGAGCCATAGAGAAATCCCTGCCGTCTCTTCAGCAACTTTCTCAGCCACTGGTTTTGTCGTCGTCTTCGGAGGAGCACTCAACGAAGGCAACTGCTTCAAAGGTAAGCTTCCCGTCAAGCCACTAATACACGACTGCAAACCAGCTGGCTGATCGATATGAATCACAGCCGCAACTTTACCCGCAGCAAACGCCGCATCACAATCATCAATACGCGTGCACGTTCGTGTTTGTTTGCTATCAACACAACTACCCCATTGAGTACAATCCCATTGATACGAACACGTTAAATCCGTTGTAGAAGGAGTTTTGGTTACTACTGTTCCGCATTTCTGTTCTTCTTTCTTCTTCAATAAATCAGAATTACATTCTTTCAAATCAGTACAACTTCTCGTCTGCGTTCCTGCAGAACAATCGCTCCACGAGCCACATTTCCAATCTTCAACACAGTTCTTCTTCTCAATCGGAAAACTTGCCCCATTAAAATTTAATTCAGATACTTCCCAGGATTGATAATCTGCTTTTCCAACAGCAACCGCATCCAACAAAAATTGAATGTTCTGCCCATCTTCTGCCTGCACCCTGAGAATATTATCAGTATCTTTACCATAAGAACCAGAACAGGTTTTCTCGCCACAATATTCTTTCTTAATCTGCGACGTAAACGTCTGTCCGCCAACTTTAGCAACAACTTGCTGTGGATCTTTAGCTGTTTTATCCCAATAGACTGCGCCGTAAAACTGATGATTATCCAGTGAAGGAGGTTGTTCAACAGCAAAAGTAGTAAAAGATAAAATTAAAACAACACAGACCAAGAATAAAGTATTAATTAACTTCTTCATTGTACCATCACCCAATACGCTCGTCCCGGAAGTAATTCTGTGATGGTCGTAGTCGTGTCCGCACCTTCATTATCAATAGCATAGAGTAGCGTTATCTTTTTGTAAGGAGGAAGAGATAATTGTTCAACTTTAACTGGCTCATAGCCGCTAATTCCTACTAAATTCCAACCGGATTTCAATGAAGGCTGATTAAATGTTTGAATTGAATCCGGCAGTGTCAGGGGATTTGCTCCGCACGTCACAGATAAAACAATATCACCGGTTGCTTTTTCTTTGCGTTGTAAAGAATAGCCTTTATTAGCTTCCAATTTTGTGAAGTCGGAAGGAACTTTATTTCCCCATTGCCAGATATTATACTTAGCTCCCCACCCATAATAAGAGGAAATACTATCCACCTTATTCAACATCTCATCTGGAATAGATTTACTGTCCGCTAGACTTGCGCCGCCACACGGCAGAGAGAATGGCTGCATCATTGCTTTGTCAGAAAATGTTAGAGTAACATCCATAGTACTACTTTTATCTTTTTTCTTCACCGATATTTTCGGCAGATTCTTCTCATCAAGTTCATAGACAATACTTCCAGCTGCAATGACATAACGTTTGGTTGTTGGTTCTTTCTCACCAACTGTTCCAATTACAGAGAGTACATTCGCCCCCGCGATTGTCGGTGTCCATTCCAATTTTTTCGTCACAAACTTTTCAACGGTTCCAACTGTTTCATCAACAATTTTTTCACCAGCAGCAGCTTCAGTCAGTTCTTCAGCAGTGAATTCCGTACCATTTTCCCATGCGACTGTTAACGACGGCAATTCCGAACTTGTGGCATTAAATAAGAGAACAATCTTGGTAGCAGGAGTAACTGTAACAAAAGAAACAAAGTCGTCTCCTAATTCGTTCGACAAGACTATCTTCACATCTTCTGGTTCTTTGTAATTAAGATTCTTAATATAAAAATAGGGATCAGCGTAACTAACAAAAAGATCTGCAATTTCATCACTCTGCAAATAAATATCTCCACCGCCGACTGTTTCCGTAATCCGTTCCTCAGCAGAACCATAACCACTAAGATCATAACTCAGCGACCCGTCATCATTCTTTGTTAACAGTAATGTATATTCTGTTGCCTCTTTTTCGCCGCTCGGTGTCAGTTTCAATGTCACTTTTTCGAGATTATCAACATTAATATTCTGTTCAGCATCAATATCGAGATCATACGATTCTAGTGAAGGGGCTTCTTGAACTTTAGTTGCTTGCCCGACCGTTCCAAAACGATATAACATTATCCCCAGAATGATAACAATAGCAATGCCAACAACAATTAAAATCTGCGAGAGAGTAGAGTTTTGTGATTTACGTGGAGCACTTTGTGTCATTTCCGAACCCATCTTTACTTTTTTAGTTGACGTTCGACGTACTTTTTTCAGCGTATTTTTCTTCTGTTTCATTTTGAGACCGCCACAATTGGTGTATACTTACTTTTTTGATCTGAAACTTCTAAGACATCAATTATAATTGTTTCTCCATTTGGAAGGAGAACTATTCTCGTCGTTTCTTTTGGCAGATGAAGGTAAAATACTTGGGAATTATCTTTATCTCTAATCTGAACATAAACTAAAGCAGCCGTACCCCCAACCTTAAGAGTATACACATCCGGTTTATCCAACGATGGAATAAATGTAACCAAATCTGAAACCTCAAATGGAGTAGTCGTTACTAATTTTTCATCAGTAGGCATAATTGAAAACAAAATGTCACTTCCAACCAAGTTCTGTTTAATCTTTAATAGATTCGGCGTAGAATCCTCTAATTCGCTTGACGTGCAAGAAATCATTCCACTTTGTTCACCCTGCTCACCAGGATAAACTTTAACTTTGCAATTACCCGTACTGTTTAAACTATCTAACTCTAGATCTTCTAACGCGGGACTTGTGCCGGATAATTCATACCATTCATTATTCCACAATAAAGCAGGGAATTGTTTGTTTTTAAAATTATCCGTTAATTGCAGCCACGAGAATTCATTATCTTGTTGAAGATTAAAAGCATTCCAAAACGTGACTGTTTTCTTGGTCTTTCCATTTTCAATAGAGGTAGTGTATTGTAATAATAAATCACCATCATTAACAAATTCATTAATTTTTAAAAGAGATTTTTTACCCGTTGATACCTTAAATAGTTGGTCGTCTTTACAAAGATTAACTTTATCGGTAATCGTCGAGACAAAAACATCTTTATCACAAATCTCATATTTAACACCCTTAACATCCACAATCTGTCCAGGATTTAACACAAACTTATACTCTTTAACAGGATCAAATTGGACAGTGGCAGCTTCTTTGGCTTGCTGCGTTGCTTCTCCTTCCGCGGCTTTTTGCGCTTCAGTCACTTCAGCAGAAACAGCCGCTGTCGTTACTCCTTTAAATGTAATAGTATTCGCAATTGTATCAATAACGGCATCAATCCGATTCTTTCCAAGATTAAACTTCAACAATTTTCCACTTTTGACCGCCGGATATAATGTTACACCATCTAAAGAGGTTAATACCATTTTCTCCAACTCGAATCCAGTTGTTGATTGACCAGTCCATGGTTCAGAATAAGTCAATAGATAATATTTGTCTTCCAAACCAAACGCAATTTTATTGTTTTTCAATAAAGGCAAAATAAACGAATCATCATCAAATGAATGCACAAAAGTATCTGCCGTTAGATCTTTGTAAAGATAAATATCCGCATATTTTGTAAAGACATTTTGAACACCAACTTTTCCACCAGCCGTAAACTTTCCATAATAAAACAAGAAATCAGAGCCTACTTCCTGAGGAACAGCATACGTTAATTCAATATCTCCCCCAGTTTTAGAAGGAAATTGAACACGCATTGTGTCTTTAAGAGTTTTAATATCCTGAGAGTGGATAGATACTTTTCCTAAACTATCTTTACCAGTTAATGTTACCGGAGCGTACGTGCTAACGGAAGTTTGGAACTTAGTTTGTAAATCAACAATATTAACTACGTTCGCCGCAGCGGAAATAACATAATGCAGCACCGGTGTAAGAACAAGTTTAACATTAATCTGCGCGCCAAGAGGTAAGTTAAATACTACCTGTTCCTGATCACCTTCTGCCAAATAGGTTGGACTACTTTCGGCAGAAACATCAGTAAGATTCAATTGAGTTAAATCTAATAACGGGGAAACAGGATGATACAGCAGATAATTATTATCCTCCACAGTTAGACCCAATGATTTTCCTTTAACGAGATTATTAGAAAAGATTGTCGCAGACTGTTCCTGTTCTTCACTTAAATCAAGACGATAAAATATTTTTCCTTTTTTAGATTCAGTTGGAAGCGGTGAAACGTATCTGAACAAGAAGGGAGTTGCACCTTCAACAGAAGATTTTCCAGATTGCAAATCAAATATTTCTTTAGTAGCATCACAAACCGTTAGTATAGATGGAATTGCCGGATCGTCTTTACAAATGCCAACAACCCCAAACGCTTGAAGATTAACTGTTGCATCTTTCGTAAATTCCGCTTCATACGTTTGAGAAAGATCAATAGGAACAGCATAGGTTGCCGCGGCAAGCGTCGGTTTTGCCGAGGTAATTGTATAAACACCTTTATCCTCTGAGAGAATAATTGCTTTCTCTGCAAAGACAGTAAACTGATATTTCCCGCCAGGCAGCGCTAGCGGACTAAATTCCTGGCCCGTCGGGATATGACGAATACTTAATTGATCTAATTTAAAAGTAGCCGCAGATACTTTTCTAGAAATAAGATAATACTCCCCACCTAATTTAGCCATCAGCCTTCTTCCTTCAACAAAGTTGTGCTCAAATGTTCCCGTGAGGTAAGTATGATCTTTGACAACATTCACGGTAAGAATAGCGCTCACCGTCTTAGGAACAGTCTCATCGTAGATGAATGTTAGAGTATCTGTCTTAGTAGCAGATGGACCGTCATCAAAGGGTTTAGCTAACTTTGTCAAGAGACGCGAAGTTGATTCTAATGAAATAGTTTTAGACGTGTCATAACAAAGAGTGGTCTTATCAGCAGAGAACTCCGTGCCTTTGTCACAAAGATTGATTTTTTTATAAACAGCAAATGGACCAGTAACATCTCTTACGGAACCACCTTTCGTTAACTTAACTTCAAACAACGATATATCTTTGACGACCAAAGTAGAAGTCCACTTCCCTTTAACACATTGATAGGAATCGTCATCGATAGTCGTACCTTCTAAGTCTGTGGTGCATTCATTCCATTTAGTGCCATCACAATAGAATTTATCCACTTTGACTGTTTTCTCAGTACACTTCTGCCATTCGCTATTTGTTAAACAGAGGTAATTTTTATTATCAGCGATAAAATTAGTCTTTGAACATGTTACCCACAATCCGCCTTTGTCATCTTTAACGCAGAGAGAGTTCTTGTTAAACTTCGTATTCTCTGAATAACAATAATTAGGGTCTTTATCTCCGCCTGGAAAAGCAGTATTAGGACAGTAATCAGCGCTAGGACAGAAAATGGGAGCCCCTTCCGTGATTTTAGTCCCGTCTTTTGTACGTGGAATTACATCGATACCTTCTGTAAGAGGTTTTGATTTAACCGGCGCTTTCCCCCAATCATATCCCGCGGGGGGTTTTATTTCCGATGCCGCAACAGCAACCCATTGCTCGCCATCACAGCGAAGAGTATGATCGGGACTATATGTATTTTTGATGTCAGCATTACACTCTACCCACCACGTGCTGCAGAGGTACTTATTATCACTGCTTGTTGCTCCATCCTGACCAACGCAACTCTTCCAACTCGTTCCGTCACAATAATAAACATATTCTGTGACTATACTTCCTTTCCAGCTACCTTCGAAATTTCCTTTAAATTTCTTAAGGACGTCACCCTCAGTAGTACATTGATTCCATTTTAACTTATCATCGCAAACGAATTTACCCTCCCCCGCGGAAGTAGTGCCCGTGACACATTTTTTCCAAGCTTTAGCGTCACATACATATTTATTATCAAGCGCAAAAGTCCCATCATCAGTACAAGAAGTCCACTGAATGCCATCACAAACAAAACTGCCTTGAGAGGTATGCACACTATCTTGATTATCAACCCCGTCTTTGCTATTAAATTTTGATTTTAATGAGCCAAGAGGACAAGCATACCAGTTTTCACCGCCACCACAAAGATAATTTGGATTCTGCAGCGTACCTTCACCGACGACGATTATATCCCCGGCGCCGCCTTGAATACCATCAGTATTACATTCCACCCAGGTATTTGAAGAACAAAGAACATCAGATTTAACGTAACCATCACTCTCAGCAGAACATTTTATTGCATCAGTCTCCTTTCCAAGACACATCAATGGTTCGTCGACACTTAATAATTTTGTTCCAAAAACAAAACCAGCGTTCTTGCCACTGCATTCATTTAACAGTTGAACTGCGCCGCCTTTCGTGGGAACTTCCTGCCAGCCGTCTTTTGCGCAGATATAATTACCAACCGTATCCCCTACTTTCTTTGGAGAACCGCCTGAATATTCATTACTACCAGCAACAAAATTACCACAGACATATAATGTTTCATAGCCCTTGTAACCATTCTGAGTAAAACCTGAATCGACTTTATTTTGCAAGCATAAATACCGAGAATTATATACTTCACCATTACTAATACTAATTACACCCTCACCATACGCCTCGCTGCTAAAATCGGCATTACATTCCACCCATTGATTGAGATCAGCATCGCAAAGGATATCAAACTGCCCAGTTGGCTTATACTTATAATTTAAGATGTGTCCATTCAGTTCTTTAACACAACCAATAGAAGTAGTATCCCACCAAAAACAAAGAAAGGGGCTATCACTCATTACTACTTTTCCCGCTTCGTTATTACAGGAGTCAGAAATTTCCGGATCCTTATTACCGGCATACTTCCAAATATCTATCGCCTTCCCAGTCACTCCCTTCTCTTTCACCATTGGATATAAAACCCCAATAAGAGCAACCAAAACAATTAAACTAATCAGAACAATAATAACCTGCTTATGACGAGACGGATTACTCGACGCAACTCTGCCCACAGAACCATTCCCCGTAGATTTCTTTTTGCCGACGACCATCTATATCTCCTTTAACGATAAAAAGAATTCTTTTAGGTTTATATAGTTTGCGATTTTGTGAAAGTACGAAGGAACAGTCGTAGAAACAAAAAAAATCTATTAAAGGAGATAGATTAACCAAAAAAATGGACGAGTAAACGATAAAGTTTATAAATATCCTAAAAATAGGATAATATTATCCTAAAATAGATATATGCTCACTACAAAAGAATTAGGGATCCTGAACCTCTTTCGCAAAAACCTCTTTCTAGATCTAACTATTAGAGAAATTATGACACAAATTGGAACAAAATCCTATAACTGGACCTATCACGCCGTACTTCACTTGTCAAAAGAAAACATTCTGAACATGACGAGAAGAGGAAATTCACAAATCTGCACCATTAACTTAAAAAATCAGAAAACAATCTCCTATCTTAGCCTATTAGAAGAAAATACGACGCTCAACACAAAAATTCCCCACATCGAAACACTGTTGAGATTAATGCCGGAAGCATTCCACATTCTTCTCATCACGGGAAGTTATGCCTCCAAGACTTTTAGCAAAAACTCAGACTTAGATGTCGTCGTCATCATTGAACGAACAGAAGAAAAGAAGTGGCTGCAAAATACACTTTCAAATAAAGGAGACTTATTAACGCCCACTTTGCACCCCTATGTTTTTACAAGAGAAGAATTTTTTGAGATGCTTGTCAACAAAGAATTAAATTACGGAAAAGAAATCGCTAGAAAACATCTGATCATCGCAGGAGCAGAAATGTATTTCAAAACAATCAGAGATGCAATAGATCATGGATATAAAAATTAAATTGTATTTAGAACGATCAGAAAATGAAATTCGCCTAGCCGCAGTATTGCGAAACCTCTCAGATTCAGATGAGAAAGCAAAATTTGGAGCGGAAAAGAATGATACATTCTATAGCTCAGCCATCACTCATGCTTATTATGCCATCTTCTACGCCGCAAAAGCCATCCTCCTCACTCGAAATATCAATACCGAAGCCCCAGAAATTCACAAGAAAACATTTGAATCCTTTAAAACAGAATTTGTAGATTCCGGAATCTTAGACGTCCAGTTATTCAAAATCTATAAAGAAATGTTGATTCGGGCTGACGTACTCTTGGGAATTTTTGAACTCGAAAAAAGAAAGCGAGGGACATTTACATATAAAACACTACCGCAAGCAAATCTTGAACCAGCAACTGAGTCCATTGAAAATGGAAAGACATTCATCAAACACATAAAAGTAGTTCTAGAAAAATTATCAAAATGAGAATTCTTTAAAATGACCCAACCAATCGTTCGCAAAATCGTCCGAGAAAAAGCAGCCTATTTCAAAAAGAAATCATCACTGGTAGGATTTATTCATTTTGGCTCATCAGTATATTCAAAGCAGTTTTTCGTTGAAAGCGACATTGACTTAATGGGTATTGTCACACGAAAACCAAAAGAATCGCTGGAAGTAGATAATAAGATTCTTGGGGAAAAATTCGTCGACGTTGCAACCCACATCTATTCCAAGAAAGAATTTACTTTGATGACACAACAAGGACATCCGCTGGCAATCATGGCTTTGCAGTTCGGAAGAATCAACTATGATCCAACTCATTTTCTTCGACAGCTTAAACAGAAAGCCAAACCAACAAAGAAAACAGAAGAGACGTGGTTGGAGAATGCTATGCGCACGTATTCTTTTGCAATCATGAGTTATTTCTCTCGTAATTGTGTCGGTTGCTATCTTAAAGATGTCCATCACGCCGCACGTACGTTCTTGCGAGCATATCTCCTTCAGAAAAAAGGCGTTCTCTGCCAAAGAGATGAAGATATTCTTTCCTCCTGTCCACGAGAGTTATATCTCCCTTTTCAGAAAATTATCAATGCTCGCAAGAAAGGAAAACTAGTGGGATACGAGATCACTGCAGAAATTCCAGCGCAAGATGCTTTCAAAGATAAAATCGCAGAACCATTATTAAGTCTAGAGAAGATTGTGATGTTTACCCTAGAAGAACTCAACAATAAGAAAATATTTACTCTTCAGCAAACAGCAGCGAAAATCAAAGGCAAGATTCATACTTTTGTTCTGGGTAAGGACTATGGGATCATAGTCACTGAGAAGAGAAAATGGATAGAACAACCACTTTACAAATAGAAAAAAAAAGCGCCACGGCCCGGACTTTCCTAGGTCCTCAGACTTTATGAGCGGGAACGCTTTGCGGTAGCAAAGTCACGAACGAAGTGACTTGACAGTGACCGCGAATCCCCCTGCCAGGTCTGGGAGACCTGTTTGAACCGGGAATCCCTCACGGGACGAGATATCTGCGAAGATGTGGTTATCATTTAAGGAATAATTCCATTTCTAACCAACGCGTATAGCAATCTCGCGCAGTACCGGGTTGTGCCACCGTGGCATAATAGGCACAATTCTGTCTCATTTATGAGATTGTTTTTAAAGTTTTCGCAGAAGAAAAATGAGAATATACCTATTATCAAAGAACATAAAAATGAAAAACTAAAACAAAGAAAATAAAAAATCTATTCTTCTAACTTGGTAGAATTCCGATGAATGCGCGCGAAGTAAGGAACAGCAACAACATAATCCTCGCCGAAACCCGCGATGTCGCCATCAATAGCTTCACACGTCTTGCGTAATTTAGAAACTGCGCGTTTTAATTCCACTAAATCTTTGTCTTTCAAAGGTTTGATATTAATTAATGCAATCGTTGAACCTTCACGAAGAATATCTAACACTTCTTTAATATCTTCAAATTCTTCCATGACAAATGGACGAACAAGTACTTTTGATCGATCTTCTGATCCCCCGTGCTGTGAAGCTAACTCCACATAATCCTCTCCGCTTTGATTCGCTACTGGTTCCTCTTCAGCAGGTTTCAAAAACTTCTCCTTTAATTGTAAAAAAAAGTCTTTCATATTCACACCCTCGCCACCATTTCAATATCACTTTATTATTATTCTCAAAATAGAACAAACCAATATATAAAGCTTTTTATTGTCAAGTCGCTACAAAGCAAGATATAGGTTCACACCATAAGATTACCGACGATAAAGACCTATTCCACGCCAATCTTAAAAACATTAGAGTACGCTTTTCCTTTACGTCTTTTTCCTTTTCCAAACTCAACTACCCCGCGAGGTAGACTAAACGTCCCCAAGATGTTTAACTTTGCCCTAACTTTGTAAGTAATAATTCGATGTTCATGAGCATCAAGCTCCGCCAACGACCACGTCACTTTAGTACCATGCTTGGTATGAGTAATTTCTTTTGGACGCAACGTCCCAACATCAAGACTTCTCTCGACATTAACAATCGCCGGAACAATATCAGTTACGGTTACATCTTTCAACGGATTTGAAGAAATATTTTCCAATTCCAACGTAATTTTAATTTCAGATAACGTGCCCTCTTCCCCGCCGCGCGTAGTTACTGCACTCTTCTTCAACGCCACTGGTGGTTGAACAAACCAGTACAAAAGACCAGCAACAGCAATTAACAGTAATACATAAACCAGAATCCTAAAATTAACAACAAACTGAACAACCGCAGTTTCCCCTGGCGCCAATGTTAAATCCCACGCCAAATATCGTTTTCCATTTTCTACGACGGAACGCGCTTCGCCCTGAGTAAACAGAGAACTCCAAAACGTAGTAGGATACTTCACTTCCTGAGTATTCAAAACATTTCCTTTATTAGTAAAAGTCAAAGAAGAAAAATGTTTTAATAAAATAGATTCTTGCTTCACATCGACAGCAAAATCAGTGATAATCGGAACAACTTCCACTTTCTTCTCAACAACTTTTACGGTCTGCCCTTTTCGTTCAAAAACAAAGAACAAAGAATATTCTTTAGGCTGCTGATACTCATTTGGCAGAACAGATAATTCAATCGTCTTCTTCTGTAAAGGGGGAAGATCTATAACCATCCGTTGATTAAACTCCGACATCTCACTCTGCAGACGAAGAGACATATTTCCCAAATTGAGAGGATTTTTATTTTCTAAAAATAATTTGATAGAAACAGGATTGTGAGGCACAATTTTATCATTCATATCCACACTTACTTTGATCACCGGGAGGTAATCATAGGGACTCTCCGGGGCAAGATAAATTTTAAGAGGAAGTGATTCTTTGATCCCAAGATCACTTTCAACGGATAAAGAAACATAATAAATTCCTGGCGAGAATGCTTCCGTTGGTTGCACCAATACTGTCGCAGTATATGTTTCACCCGCATTAAGATCAATAATCTTATCTTTCAATGGAGAAGGATCAACATTCCAACCTTGAGCAAACGAAAAAAGACTGTAACGCTGACGAACATCAGCAGTATTATGAATAATAACTTGAAATTGTGCTTGTTCTTTAGGAGTAATTTGATTCTTGATCGTATTAGAAGTAATTGTAGAGGTAACACCCAAAACCGTCGATGATAAAAGAATAGACAACAACAATAAGCATACCAGTAAAAGACGACTTGATTTTTGCACGAGCCACACCTCTATTTAATAGATCAAATAAAATAATACTACTATTTAAAAGCTTCGTTTTCATGTACGTATTAAGTTCTAGCGCCTCCGCCAAAAAGTTTCACGAGCTGAGCTATTCGTAAGAAGAAAACTAGCTCCCGTTCTATCAGTGGTTAAATCTCTTCTTTCAACGATTAACACTTCGAAAACGGGCGAGTGAAACGGCGAGGTGCTTACGTGAACTTAATACGTACGTTTTCATGAAAAGTGAGCCGACGGAGAAACATTTAAATACTCTATTCTTTTAGTTTCAACTATACAATTAATCTAAAAAGAGGAAAAAGATATGGCCGAAGAAAGTATGTTTCGTGGAGTAATCTCATTTCTGGATAAGCTAGGAGTCTACGATATTATCCTTCCATTCCTACTCGTGTTTACATTAGTCTTTGCTATTCTAGAAAAAACCAAAATTCTCGGTGTAGAAAAAGTTAAAGACCAAGAATACACCAAAAAAAATATCAATGCTATGGTTGCCTTTGTTACGGCCTTTCTGGTTATTGCTTCCACCCAACTCGTAGCCGTCATCAGCAGTGTCATGGCTAACGTCGTACTTCTCCTTATCTTATCAGTTTGCTTCCTCATGCTTGTCGGTTCATTTTACAGCGACAAACAGTTTAGCCTAGAAAACTCACCAAAGTGGGTTAAGTTTCTCATGATCTTCATGTTTATTGGTGTCGTCGTTATTTTCCTCAACGCCTTAAACTGGCTACAATACGTCTTTGGAGCATTTTATCTACTCTTCACCAACTGGAATGCCGAATGGGCCGCCAGCATTATTTTCCTCCTCGTCATCATTGGCTTCATCTGGTATGTAACACATGATGCTAAAGATAGCAAGCCCGGCGGATCCGGAGAGGGAAAGAAATAAATATAACTAAAGATAAGAGAGATATTAAACTTAACAATTAAATTTGATATGCCTGTTTAAAGGAGGGTTGATTGATGGTAAACACATTAGGAACAATCGGAACATATTTTCAAACTGTAGGACTACTGGATTTTTTTCTCCCATTCATCCTCGTCTTTACAATAGTCTATGCTACTCTTGCTAAGATTAAAATTCTTGGTGAAGGTAAAAAACAATTTAATGTGATTGTAGCATTAGTATTAGCACTTCTCTTTGTTATCCCCCATATCATGGGAACATATCCACTAGGCTACGACCCGGTACAGGTCATGAATGATGCCCTTCCAAGTATCTCCTTAGTCAGCGTTGCCGCAATCATGGTTCTTCTCTTAATGGGTATCTTTGGGACGAAATTTGCCGCTGGCGCAGTTCCTCTTGTCGCTCTTGTTGCCCTGGGATTCGTCGTCTACATCTTTGGCGCAGCATTAAACCTTTGGACAGGACCATATGATGCATTCTCTTGGTGGACAGCAGATTTATCAGAACTCCTTATTGTCATCTTAGTCTTTGGACTCGTTATCTGGTTAATTGTTAAAGAACCAACTGGCGAAGGAAGAGGGATGATGGGCGCGCTGAAGAAAGGCAGCCAAATGATCAAGAATATGTTTGAGAAAGCATAAACCATTGAGTCATAAATAATACTAAAACAAAAACACTATGGCAACCGTACTCGACTTAAGTCTGCTCCAAACGTTTGACTTTATTTTTCCATTTATTTTTGTCTGGGCACTTATCTTTGCCATATTACAAAAGACGGGGGCAACCGGAAAAGCCGTCGGAATCGATGCCATCATTGCCACTGTTATTGGGTTCATGAGTATTATGTCGCGCGGGATTATTGACGTTATTAATTTCATGATCCCCTGGTTTGCCGTCACGATCATCTTCTTCGTGCTTCTGCTCTTGCTCTTCCAGCTCTTCGGCGCAAAAGAAAAAGATATCTTTGATGCTTTGAGAAGTGATAAATCCATTACTTGGGTCATCCTCGGTATCGGTTTAGTTATCATCTTTGCAGCGTTAGGCAACGTCTTTGGACAGGGTCTTACAGAACAAGCGTTTCAAGGAGAAACCGGAACAACGATCACTGCTAATGGTACGGGAGGCACAGTATCTGGTGTCGCCACCCCTAACTTCCAAACAAACATCATGGGAATTCTGACTAATACTAAAGTTCTGGGAATGATTATTCTCTTTACCATTGCTGTGTTTGCCATTGCGTTGTTAAGTGGCAGTAATGCCAAGTAGAGAATTATTCTTACTTAAAATATATAAATAACAATTTACCTAAAAGATAAAATGACAGTTATCACAGTTCCAAAACAAAAAGATCTTGTTAGCTACCTCGCACAACAAAAAGCCTATCTAACTGATCTTCACACTGAAGTTGCAGAGTTAGAAGAATTAGCAAAAACAGGTCTTGATCTTTCAGTTGATCTTAGAAACAATACACGCAGTAATTCGACAAAAAGATACATTTCTCAAGATTTTTCACGAGCAACGGAAGTCTCTCTAGAAAAGTCTGTTTCCATAGGAGCAGTTAATGGTCCTTTCGCCATGCTCTCTGCTTATTTATCATTTCCAGTCCAAACATCAACAGGAGAAACAAAAGTATATTGTTGTGATAGCAATTTAGACTTGACTTCAGTCATAACTGCAAGCTTTCAATTAAAGAAAGATTCTTTTAAATATCGAGTCAGGCACCATACGAATATCCCATTCACGCTAAGTGTTTATTCTAATAGAGGAACATCTCCTGATCTTATAGAGAAAGCTAGAACACTAATTGAAACAATTTACGAGAAATATCCGTGCCAAAGTATTGAAGGTAACGAAATAGAAGCACAAGTACTCCAAGAGCAGCCAACATTTAGAGAATTATTCTTCAACAAAAAATGACATACACCCCACAAGAAATAAGCGATGCTCTTGAATTCGTCGAGAAGTACCTTGATAGTATTGATACAGCCGTTACTATTAAAGGCAACGATACACACGTTGCCACCCAGATCTCTCAGGGAAGAACAATCATCGAAGAACATTCTCCTAATTTAGAACAAATTGCAGAGATGGGAAGATATGCTCGAACTATGATTGACGGTTATTTAGAGGGGAAAAATCCAGAATATTATGGAAATGCTCCCGAAGAATTACCAACGCCCGACACACCAGAACAAAAACAGAGATATCTTGAACAAGCAACAGAACTGTACGATGCTCTCGTCAGCGAAAAAAGTGTATGGGAACTTCTTCCAGAAGATAAAAGAAATACTCCAAGACAAGAATATCTCACGACAAGAATAAAAGAATTAGATGAGTATTTCTTCGCTAGGGCAGTTCTTGACGCTACGTTTGGATAATCCTTACAAAAGCTTTTTTCTCACTTCTTCTTCATCCTTCCCGTCATGTGAGACAGTTCTTTAACATTCTCAACAAATTCCGGAATCACATCTTTAAACACTTTCCCTACTGCTCCCAACTCCGTGCCCACGTCGCGCATCCGCGCATCATAATCATCCAACTTTCCCAGAACACCTTGATGCAACACTTTAAAATCATCTTTCAACTTCTGCACATCATTAATTAACAACCGCTGTTTCTCCTCAACTCGTTCTTTCCATTCAATAATCTTCTTCACTTCAGCAATTAATTGATCCCATTTTTCATCAATTAAACTTTCAGCTATTTCTTCCATTCGTTCATACATCGCGCCGCTATCCATTGCCGGCGCTGGCGCCATACCCTGCGGTTCAGGATAACCACTCGGTGCATACGATGAAGAAGGCATTCCCCCCGGAGAAGGCGGTGCCTGATCCATCTGAGAAATATCATCATCTTGTTGATTATATGCCATTATTAATCACCTTTTTCTTGTTTTATTGGATGAGTATGTTCATGTCCATGAGTATGTGCTTCTTCTAACTTCAATTCAATCATTCTCTCAATATCCCGCTGCGTCGCGAAATTCATCGGATTCCACAGATCAATATAGCGTTTCAACACCGATACCTGCTCAATTCCCGCCGTTTGGCGTAATTCTTTGATAATCATATCCATCTTTTGTACCGTCGCGTCACGATCCTGCTTTAGTTCAATCAACCCATCCGCCAACGCCTTCACTTCTTTT
>Ga0209514_10003418_pt1 | contig 22692 bp, 16 predicted proteins | sample Subgrocontami58m_FD_187452 | JGI IMG/M metagenome (GOLD analysis project Ga0209514, IMG submission 187452) | Subsurface groundwater microbial communities from S. Glens Falls, New York, USA - GMW37 contaminated, 5.8 m (SPAdes) (version 3) | ecosystem: Environmental > Aquatic > Deep subsurface >...
AGCTCCTCGCGCGTCGGATACTCCTTGCCCGGCTCGCCTATTTCGCGATACACGGTTCCCAAAACGCCGTTTACGAACTTACCCGACGATTCCCCGCCGAATGACTTTGCAAGCTCAATCGCCTCATTGATCGCCACTTTTGGAGGGACCTCATCGCGATTCCCGAACAAAAGCTCGAAAAGACCAAGCCGCAAAACCGCCCGGTCGACCGCGGTAATCTGGTCAATCGGCCATTCGGGCGCTGCTTTCTCGATAATGGTATCGATCTTTGAGATGTTTTTCGTCGTCCCCTCGACAAGGCGATCAATAAAGACGTATTCCTCATCAATTCCGGGGCCGTACTCCGCCTTGTTCCGTTCGACTATCTCCTTGAGCCGTTTCGAATCCTTATTGTCAAAATCCCATTCGAATAGGGATTGCATTGCGATTGAACGAGCGAGGTGACGACTTGCCATATGCGAAAAGTTAAAATCGTTCGAATCGTTAGAAGCGTTGAAGTCGTTTTTAACGAGCGAGGCGATTTAACGTCTTTAACGATTTTAACAAGTGGAACACTATACCTATCCTTCTTCCTTTCCCGCGAGCTCTTTTTCTTTCTTTCGCCGTTCTTTTTTGTCGAGCTTCGCGAGAACGTCAATCACCTGCCGGCCGTTATACCACCCGCAATTCCGGCACACCGCGTGGGGACGCGAGGGCTTTGCGCAATGGGCGCACACGCCAAGACGCCCGGGCGTAAGGGCATGGTGGGAGCGGACGCGATTCCGCTTGCCCTTCGTATGTCGCATTCGAACAACCATGGTGATGATGATACCAAATGAATCGCGCCTTGGCAACCTAAAAACGAAATGATGCTCGATGAACTTCTGACCGCCCAATCGACCGCAGAATCCTCCGATGGAACCGGGTTCCATACCCCTTGTGAAGGTCAAAACGGTACCGCGGGAATTTCTTGTGGAGACGCATCATTATTCGGTCGCGCGTCACTTTTGCGATAATCGAAGCCGCGGCAATAACCGGTATTTTTTCATCCCCTCTGATTATCGCCTTATGGACAACACTCTTCGGAAGTTTTAGCCCGCCGTCAAGAAGAACTTTGACATCAGCGAATAACGAATCCTTACGAATTTGCGAACGGGAAAAGCGTATTCGTTTATTCGCAATTGATTCGTTATTCGTTGATAACTTGCGATACACCCGCAAGACCGCGAGATTCGCCGCGCGCGATATATTTATCCGATCGATCACCGCGGGCCATACTCGCGCGACCGCATACTCAATTTCCGGGCGCGAAGCGAAAAATAAAAACCACTCCTCTCGTTTTTTTGCCGAGAGTTTTTTGGAATCGCGAACCCCGGCGAGTAGCCGCTTCGCCGTCTTCGCGTTTCGAATTTTTACCCCGGCGACAACAACGGGACCCGCGAGCGGGCCCCGGCCCGCCTCATCAATACCGATGATTGCTTTGCGATACCTTGCCATGCGAATCAATTTGCTCCGGAGAGCTCCACTCTATATACTGAAGTATACTTTCAATGCTAATTATAAACGATAAATCCAGCACCTTCACCACCGGGTATTAAACCCCGCGGGAAGGATTTATATTCTCCATTCATCCCTGTACATCCCCACACCAAATCATGGTGTGGTGGCAAGAGACCACGGGGTATTCTGGAAGGTGCTGGATAAATACTGAAAATATTCATAATTTAGCATTCACCATTCTGCATTCATGTTATGAAATTTACTCACTTACACGTACATTCCCACTATAGCTTATTAGACGGCATTGCGAAAATCGACGACCTCGTCAGAGAAGCGGCACGCCTTGAGATGGATTCTCTCGCGCTCACTGACCACGGAAACCTCTACGGCGCCATTGAATTCTACAAAAAAGCGAAAGCAAAGGGCATCAATCCTATACTCGGCGTTGAAATGTACATGGCCTACGAGGGAATGAAAGACAAACGCCCGGGGATTGATTCAAAACGCTTCCACATAACGCTCCTTGCGACGAACTACGAAGGGTATAAAAACCTCATCAAAATCGTATCGGGCGCGCACCTCGAGGGCTTCTATTATAAGCCGCGCGTGGACAAAGATTTCCTGCGCGCCCATGCGGGTGGCATCATCGCGCTTTCCGGATGCCTCGCGGGCGAAATTCCCCGCGCAATTCAGTCAAAGCGCATTGGAGAGGCAGAACGCACAATCGGCGAATACCAGGATATTTTCGGAAAAGACAATTTCTATCTGGAAATCGCGCCTCATTTCGCAATTCCCGCCCAGCGCATGGTAAACGACGCGCTTGTTGAACTCTCGGCGAAAACCGGCGCAAAAATCGTTGCAACAGCCGACATCCACTACATAAAGCCCGAGGACGCGGAGGCGCAGGACATCATGGTCTCGATTCAGACGGGCGCAAACGTCGGGGACGAAGACCGGCTTTCCATGCGCCAGTCAAATCTCTCCATGCGCTCGGGACAGGAAATGGCAACGCTTTTCCCGTCGCACCCCGAGGCGATCGCGAACACACAAGAAATCGCCGCGCGCGCGGCAATCGAAATTCCCCTGGGAACGTGGACGTTTCCGAAGCTCGACATTCCAGACGGCCGAAGCTACGAAAGCGAGCTTCGGCGAATTGCCTATGAGGGAATCGAAAAACGGGGAATCGAAAAAGACGCGCCAACCCTTGAACGGCTTGAATATGAGCTTAATATAATCACGCAAAAAGGGTTTGCGCCGTATTTTCTTGTTGTCGCCGACCTCCTCCGCTATGCGCATGAAAACGGAATTTTAACGAATATCCGCGGATCTGTCGCGGGATCCCTGGTAACGTATCTTACCGAAATCACGAATATCGACCCGCGGGAATACAAACTTCCATTCGAGCGATTCCTAAATCCGGAACGGCCCACGCCGCCGGATATTGACATTGATTTCGCCGATAACCGCCGCGACGAAATGATTGAATATACAAAGAAAAAATACGGCGAGGACAAGGTCGCGCAGATCGGGACATTCGGAACAATGATGGCGCGCGCGGTCGTCCGCGACGTTACGCGCGCCTTGGGACAACCCTATTCTTTAGGCGACCGGATTGCGAAACTCATCCCCCTCGGCATGCAGGGATTTCCCATGACAATTGACCAGGCCATAGAGCTCTCGCCGGAGCTCAAAGAAATGTATACCTCGGAGCCGGAAGTCAAAAACGTCGTCGACAAGGCAAAACGGCTAGAAGGATGCGTCCGCCACATCTCGGTCCATGCGGCGGGCGTCGTCATCACGCCCACCCCGCTCATTGAGTATGTCCCGCTCCAATATGATCCAAAGGGCGGAAAAATTATCACGCAATACGACATGCACGCGGTTGACGACGTCGGCCTCCTCAAATTCGACTTTCTCGGAATCCGGAATCTCTCGATACTTGGAGATGCGGTGCGTCTCGCAAAAGAACACCGAAACGCAGACGTCGACATAGAAAAAATTCCTTTGGATGACAAAAAAACATTCGAACTTTTGGCGCGCGGAGAAACCATGGGTCTTTTCCAGCTCGGAGGATCGGGAATGACGAAATATTTGAAAGACCTGAAACCGAGTTCCATCCATGACATAAACGCCATGGTCGCGCTCTACCGCCCGGGACCGATTGAATCCATTCCCGCATATATCGCGCGAAAACATAATCCGAAACTCATCCAATACCTCGATCCCCGCATGAAGGATATTCTTAACGATTCTCACGGTGTCATAACGTACCAAGACGATGTTCTTTTAATCGCGATAAAGATTGCGGGATATTCATGGCTTGAAGCAGACAAACTCCGCAAAGCAATGGGGAAAAAGATACCAGCGGAGATGCGTGCGCAAAAGGAAAAATTTACCAAAGGATCCATTGAAAACGGCTTATCGGCCCCGAAAGCAGAGGAACTCTGGAGATTGATCGAGCCCTTCGCCGCATATGGATTTAATAAATGTGTAACAGGTGATTCGGAACTTTCTGATGCCCAAACCGGAGAGAAGTTTACTGTTGAAGAGCTTTACAATAGTAAACGATTGCCTCAAATACTCTCATGTGGAAAAGATCTGACACTAAGATCAAAAAACATTACAGTAGTTCAGCAAAACGGTGTAAAACCGGTTTATAAAATCACTACAAGGAGAGGACTTTCACTCAAAGCAACGGTAAATCATCCCTTTCTCAAATTTAACGGTTGGACAGAACTGCAAAATCTTAAGATTGGGGATCGAATCGCGACAGCTCGAATCGCGCCTACACCAAAAGGACTTTATGCCATTGAGGACTATAGACTTGCAACTCTTGGGTACCTTCTGGCCGAAGGAAACTTATGCCACCCTCATGGAATTTATTTCTATTCAAAGGAAGAGAAAGAAATCAGAGATTTTATTAATTATGCTAAACAGTTCCCTAATATCCAGACCACCATCAATCGAAGTAAAAGTGCAACCTCAGTATATGTCGGAAAGAAGGAACAGAAAAAATCAAACGAACTGCGTGAATGGTTAAAGAAAATTGATTTACTCGGGAAAAACGCACTTTCAAAAAAATTTCCTCGATTTGTATTTCAGTTACATACGCAACAACTCGCATTACTTATAGGAAAAATGTGGCAGGGAGACGGATGCATCCACGCTGGTCGTGAGGACAGCATGATTTATTATGCGACAAGTTCAAAATCGATTGCATACGATATGCAGCATCTTCTCCTTCGTCTGGGAATCGTAAGTACCGTACATAGAAAAGTTTTTTTGTATCGAGAAAGTAAGCGACTTGGTTGGACAATACATGTATCGCGATATACAAATCTGAACGCATTTGCTTCAACGGTTGGTGTTCATCTTATTGGCGATCCGAAGAGAACTCTTGAAAAAATTATATCCAATCACCCTGTCTTGTCAGGCACTCTTGAACCACATGGCGCACGAGGTAGTAAAGATATTGTTCCGGTCGGTGTACTTCCGATTGTCAAAGAAGAAATATACAAGGGTTACGAAACCTTACGAGGATTTGCGGCAGCAAACGGTATTTCTCCTCGGCTGTTGTGGCAAGATGGACAAAAAACGGGATATTTGCGGGAAACGATAAGTCGCCTTGGTACGCTTTTGCACTCGCACGTATTGCTCGGTATCGCGAACTCAGATGTGTACTGGGACGAAATAGTTGCCATCGAACAAATGGACAGTGAAATGACTTACGACATTACGATACCGGACAATCATAATTTTGTTGCAAACGATATTCTTGTTCACAATTCTCACGCAGCGAGCTACGGCCGCGTCGCATACCAGACCGCCTATATGAAAGCGAATTTCTCGGGAGAATACATGACCGCGGTCCTCACGGCCGATTCCGGCGACATCGAAAAAGTAGCGGAGATTATAGATGAAACAAAGCGCATGGGAATTCCTGTGCTTCCGCCCGACGCAAACGAAAGCTTTGCAAAATTCACGCTTATCAAAGGCGTCAACGGTGAAAACGACAAAATCAGATTCGGTCTTGAATCGGTGAAAAATGTCGGAGCAAATATAGTCCGCGCGATTATCGAGGCACGGGAACAACACGGGAAATTCTTGTCAATCGCGGATTTCGCCGAACGGGTCCACCACAAGGACTTCAACAAAAAATCAATGGAATCCCTGATCAAATGCGGAGCGTTCGACCGCCTCGGCGAGAGAAACGAGCTTCTTTCCAATCTCGACACAATTCTCGAATATAACCGCGAATCGCAAAAAAATGCCGAGGGAGGCCAAACGTCTCTTTTCACGTCGACGCCCGGTGCGACGACTGTCTCACTCCACCTTAAAAAGACCGACCCCACGACGAAAAAAGAACGGCTCCAGTGGGAAAAAGAACTCTTGGGGCTTTACGTTACCGAGCACCCGCTCACGGAATATGCGGCAAAATTCAAGCAAAACCACGCGCTTCCCCTTCGGGAATTAAACGGCGCTCTCCGGGATAAAATAATTACGGTCGGGGGTCTTATAAACGGCATCCAGCGAATCACCACAAAAACCGGAGAGCCGATGCTTTTTGTGACGCTTGAAGATCTCACGGCGCGGACGGAAATCCTCGTATTTCCAAAGATCCTCGCGCGTAACCCCTCCGTCTGGCAAGAGGAAAAAATCATCATGGTGCGCGGGCGACTCTCCGATAGGGACGGATCAATAAAAATTCTCTGCGAGGAGGCGATGGAGATTGCATAACCACGCTTTTTTCAGATATACTCAAAACTATACGGATATGAATCCCGTTAGAAGCCGCGATCGCGTTAAAATCTTCTAACAGGAACACGATATACTAGGGTATAAAACTAATTATAGCAGTACGCGTCGTGATCGCGATCTGCTTCTAACGGGATGAAAAAAGAGAATCCTCCGAATACCGATAATATCCGTCATTCGCTTGCGCATATCCTCGCGATGGCGGTGTTGAAACAATATCCGAAGACAAAACTCGGCATTGGCCCGGTTATTGAAAACGGGTTTTATTATGACTTTGACCTCGGTCAAAGCGCAGACGAACGCGGACAGAATCCGAAGCGCGGACAAACGCGGACACTTAATGAAAGTGATTTCCCGGAGATTGAAAAAACAATACGCGAAATCATCAAACAGAATCTTGATTTTATCGGGGAGGCCGTATCTCCGACGCGCGCAAAAAAACTTTTCGCGGACCAGCCGTTCAAACTCGAACTCATAAAGGACTTCGTAAAAGAGAAAAAAGATCTTACCGTCTATCGGACTGGAAGCGACTTTTTTGACTTGTGCCGCGGAGGACACGTGAAAAATACGAGTGAAATTCCTCCGGACGCTTTCAAACTCGTATCGGTTGCAGGCGCCTATTGGAAAGGAGACGAGAAAAACGACATGCTCACGCGGGTGTATGCGATTGCGTTTGAAACAAAAGAAGAACTCGACCGCCATCTTGCTCTTCTCGAGGAAGCAAAAAAACGGGACCATAAACGCATTGGCCTAGAGCTTGATCTATTCACATTTTCCGACCTCGTCGGGCCCGGACTTCCGTTATGGACACCGAAAGGGACAATACTGCGGAATATCTTAGATGATTTTGTCTGGAAATTGAGAAAAGAACGTGGGTACCAGCAAGTTGATATTCCCCACATCACGAAAAAAGATCTTTACGAGAAAAGCGGTCATTGGGAAAAATTCCAAAATGAACTTTTCAAAATAGAAACCCGGGAAGGGCACATCTTCGCGATGAAGCCCATGAATTGCCCTCACCACACGCAAATTTTCGCGCGCCGCCTCTGGAGCTATCGCGATATGCCGCAGCGCTACGCCTCAACCACAAAGGTCTATCGCGATGAGCAGACGGGCGAGCTCGCGGGCCTTTCGCGCGTTCGCGCAATCACGCAGGACGATGCGCATGTGTTCTGCCGCCAGAGCCAGACAAAAGAAGAAATCTTAAAGATATGGGATATAGTACACGAATTTTACGGCAAAGCGGGGTTTTCACTCCGCACGCGTCTTTCTTTGTCCGATCCGAAAAATCTGGAGGCGTATTTGGGCTCCCGCGAGGTGTGGAATGAAGCGGAAGAGATGCTCCGCACAATTCTCAAAGAAAAAAACTCCGGTGCGTTCGAGGTGCCCGGAGAAGCGGCGTTTTACGGCCCGAAAATCGATTTTCTTGCGTCCGACTCCCTGGGCCGCGAATGGCAGGTTGCGACAATACAGCTCGACATGAATCTGCCCGAACGATTCGACCTTTCGTGTATAAACGAAAAAAGCGAACGAGAGCGAATCGTCATGATACACGCCGCGATCATGGGCTCAATCGAGCGCTATCTTTCGATCTTAATCGAACACTTTGCGGGCGCGTTTCCCTTCTGGCTTGCGCCAACGCAAATTCTCATTCTCACGATAAACGACTCGGTAAAATCGTATGCCGGGGAAATAAAAAAGCGCCTTGAGGCCGAAGGCGTGCGCGTCGAGCTTGATGACCGGAATGAAACCATCGGGAAAAAAATCCGGGAGGGCGAACTGCAAAAAATTCCCTACCTACTCGTCATCGGCCCGCGCGAGGCAGAATCCAAGACAATCGCGGTCCGAGAACGCGGAAAAGGCGATCGCGGCGGAATGACTCTCGAGTCATTTCTCGAACATTTAAAAGAAATATAAAGTCCGCCCCATCGGAGCGGATTGCTAAGATTATGCCGGTATTGCCGTCGAATGAGAATAGGCAGAATACGAAGGGAACACATCAGGAGTCGGCCGAGGCCAAGGAAGCAGACCAAGAGCCACGAGTAATCCGACCACTTGATGGTATCCCCCGTCAAATGTCGCGCATACTTCTCCCGGACTTTCCGGATAGACGATAACGCCGGACTCCAGAACGAATGACGTGCGAAACGATTGCCGGATACATACTTTTCGCGTCAGCACGTCAATGACAACCGTGTCTTCGATAGGACGCTCTTTCGCTCCAAGACGTATCAATTCGCCCCTTAACCACATACTCTCGATTCTCTCGACAACTACCTTCATGTCGCGCCTCCCCATGTGAACTATCTGAATAGTATAAAAAAACGGTTACCGGTGTCAAGCGCAGTCATTGCCGTTGTCGGCCCCACCGCTTCCGGGAAATCCGAACTCGCGGTTGATATCGCAAAAAAATTCGGAGGCGAAATCATCTCCGCGGACTCCCGTCAAATTTACAAAGGCCTCGACATCGGCACGGGAAAGATCTCGGGCCGGTGGACTTCGGAAAATGGAGAAAAGAAATTTCTCTACAAAGGGATCCCTCATTATCTCGTTGACGAAATCAACCCAAAAAAAGATTCGAGCGCCGGAGAATTTAAGAAACGAGCCGAAGAAATCATAGACGATATCCACGGCCGAGGCCTCATGCCTATTGTCGTCGGCGGAACAAACTTTTGGATAGACGCGCTTTTACAGGGAACGATACTCCCCGACGTTTTACCGAACAAAAAACTCCGCAGAGCGCTCGAACGAAAAACCGCCGCAGACCTTTTTCGGATGCTTAAAAAACTCGATCCGAGGCGGGCAAAATCCATAGACCCGAAAAATCCACGCCGCCTCATCCGCGCCATAGAAATCGCGCAGGCACTCGGCCAAGTGCCAAGAATCAAACGATCCCCCGGATACCGCACGCTCTGGATCGGAATCAATCTTCCGATGGACGCCCTGAAAGCGAATATCAAAAAACGCGCGGCGCACATGATAGCACGAGGACTTCTTGCGGAGACAAAATCTCTTTTGGCAAAAAAGATTCCCCGGAAAAGGATTCGCACGCTCGGCCTTGAATATGCGCTTTCTCTCGATATGCTAGAGGGAAAGCGCGAGAAAAAAACATTTACCCCGTCACTAAAATTTCGACAGCCGCAGTCGGTTCCCTCGGGCACTGGTGAACATACTGTTTTGGAATCGAATGTTTCCTCGCCAGCTTCGTCAAGGCGGCAAAAGAACCAGTCGAAATTTAGTGCGGGGTTTGCATCCGCGCTCGCGGCGCGCGATCTGCGCTACGTGAAAAAACAGCTCGCGTGGCTCAAAAAAAATCCCGACATTCGTTGGATCAAAACAAAAGACGACGCTTTTGACGCCGCCCGTACATTCCTCGAGTGATAGAATCACTCCACGGTCTTCCCGTTCCAGCGATACCCCGTGAAATAAAGCTTCACTGATTTTTTGATTTTCATTTCGATTAGCCAATCCTCAAGCGTGCGGTCGCGGGACTGGAGAACTCTCGAGAGGGCGCTCCGCCGCGCTTGCGGCGCCAAAATAAGCGCCTTATATTCGTCAATGCTCATTCCGTAGACATCTCGCGCGATTTCTTTCGGGTCGCGCGCGCTCACGCGTATGATTTTTTGGACTTCTTCGCCCGCAACCGACCCAAACCCGTCAATATAATTATTCCCTTCTTCCGAAATAATCTTATCTTCTATTATATAGGTGAGAGTATTGCGGCGAATATCGCTCGAAAGACGCGCATTTTCCGGAAAAGAAAAATCAAGTGGCGATTCCCCTCGCAAAGCACGATCCGCATTGGTGAATTTCTCCACGGCGCCTATCATCTGATTCCACGTCCGCATCCACACGGGCGAGCTGTCTACCACAGCAACTGGATAGAGCTCGGTGCCGTACGCAAACACGACCGACGCAAATAAAAGTGCTATGACGGCAATAGCCGCATATCGGATCGCATGAAAAAATGCCGCAATAATCGCTGACATGGCGTGCTATTTAAAAAATACTTTCATGGCGTCCCACACCCGAGCCCACAGCGAAGGATTCTCGCCGGCCTTTGTTTCGATCTGTGGCTCATCGGACAAAATAACTACAACTTTTTCTCCCGGACGCTTCAGGTTGAACCGCTCCTTTGCTTCACGCTCTATCGCCGCCGTATTATCAAATTTCTGAAGTTCCTCGCCGAGCGCATTTGAGCGCTCTTCGAGGATCTGAATCTTCTCGTCCCGCGCCCCCTTTTCACGGTAGCTAACAAATGCCTGATATGCCTTATTATACCCGCCCCAGACAAAAAGAGAAAATACGGCGCCTAATACGCCGATGCGGAAAAATCTTTTGACAGGCGAGTACCTATTCATTATAGTAGAATCAGCGCAAAATTCCGCTTTGTATTGATATAAAAGAAATCCTATGTTTGGAAAAAAGAAAGTCATACACGCGATCTGGGGCGCCATATCGATTTTTGCCGTACTCTCTATGATCGCCTACCTCCTCTTCCCGCTTTTTCTCTAAAACCCGCGCCTCTTCACTATAACATAGGGAGTGCAGGATTCTAGTTCGAATCCTGCACTCTTAAAAACCCGCCGAGGCGGGGAAATTTTAATTCCGTTTTCTTAAAATTTTGAGAAACGTCTCGGGAGTGATGTCAACCGAACCCCGCTCTTTCAATTTCTTTTTTCCTTTTTTCTGTTTTTGCCACAGCTTCATTTTCCTCGTCCGGTCTCCTCCGTAGAGATACCCGGTGACGTCCTTTCGGAAGGCGGGGATGGTTTCGCGCGCGATAACTCTTCTGTCAACCGCGGCTTGAAGCGCAATCGAGAAAAGCGCTTTGGGAAGTATATCTTTCAGGGTTGAGACGCGCGAGCGGGCAATATATTCACAATTTTTGCGCGGCACGATTTCGGAGAGCATGCCCTTTCGCTCCCCGGCGACAAAAATATCAAGACGGACCAAATCCGCCTTGCGATACCCCGCGATCTCATACGCCATGGACGCAAATCCATGCGAAATACTCTTTAATGCATCGTAAAAATCTATGATTATTTCCCGAAGGGGGGCGTCGAACGCCACCACGAGCCGATCGCCAAGAATACTTGATGTTTTTACGATAGTCGCTTCGCGGTCGTTCAAGAGCGTTGTTAAGGCGCCCACATATCCGGACGGCGTGATGATTTCGCCCGTGATCCACGGCTCTTCGATCGATTCAATCTCGTGCGAATCTGGCATTTTGATCGCTGAGTAAACCGTCTCCTTCTCGCTCCCGCCTGGACCCCGCCGCCGAACCCGAAATGCAACCGACGGATTCGAAAACACGAGCGCGAGGCCATACTCACGGCCGATGCGCTCGGAAACAATCTCCATATGGAGCATTCCCAAAAATCCCGCACGGAATCCACGGCCGAGCGCCTCGGATTTTTCCGGTTCGAAAAATAGCGATGAATCATTCAATTTAAGCTTTGTGAGGGAATCGCGTAAAAGTTCATAGTCATCCTGATTTTCCGGATACAGGGAAGAGAACACGACCGGCGTCGGCTCCTTATACCCGGAAAGTGGCTCCACCCGATGTTTCGATATATCGGCGTTTTTCGATATCGTGTCGCCGACCCTTACTTTTGCGGGTTCCTTGATGCCGGTCGCGATATATCCGATCTCCCCCGACGAGAGCGTTTCAACTTCCCTGCGCTCGGGAGAAAAAATGCCGACCTCAAGCGCTTCCGCGCTTCCGCCTGCCGCAAGAAATGTAAGACGCTCTCCGCGGCGCACGCTACCGGAAAAAATTCTCACGAATGCGATGACCCCCTGATACGCATCGTAGATGGAATCAAAGACAAGAGCGCGGAGCACGCCGTCAGACGATTCAATATTCCGGAATTCCATCATCTCGGAAGGAGAAGGAACCCGCCGGACGACCGTTCGAAGAAGGCCGTCGACCCCGGCTCCGTCTTTCGCGGACACCAAAAGGACGCGCTCTTCGGAAACACCGAGGAGAGTCGAGAGTTCTCCGACGGTCTCTCGAATCATAGCCGACGGAAGATCGATTTTGTTCACGACCGGAATAATCTCAAGGTGCTCGCGGCGCGCAAGCTCGAGATTCGCAAGAGTTTGGGCCTGTATTCCCTGCGTTGCGTCGACAAGCAAAATCGCCCCCTCAACCGCCGCAAGTGCCCGGGAAACCTCATATGTAAAATCAACATGCCCGGGAGTATCGATCAGATTCAGAATGACTTCATCAGCGAATAACGAATCGGTTTCGAATGTACGAATTCGTTTATTCGTATGAAATTCGCTATTCGTTGATGGATGCCACAGCATCCTCACCGGCTGCATCTTAATCGTAATCCCCCGTTCCCGCTCAAGGGGATTCATATCTAAAAATTGCTCCCGCATCTTTCGCTTTTCCACCGTTCCCGTCGCCTCCAAAAAACGGTCCGCAAGAGTGCTCTTCCCATGGTCTACGTGGGCAATAATTACAAAATTCCTAATATTCATATGCTTCCGTGGTCAACCCCGTTAGAAACAGCCCACCCCACAGGCCCTTCGGGCGCGTAAGCGCGGGCGCGATTTCTAACGGGGTCAATATGCGCAATGATGACGAAATTTCGTATCTCGTTTTCCATATCCATTCCCTTCTTTACCGCTTCTTCACCGCATAAATCCCCGCATAGATAGTAAATCCATTTACACCACGATCGTAGTGTAAATGGATTTACTATTTGAGACGAAATTTTCTTTTGAGATGCAGCTCATTATCGACACTGACTGCTTCGATGAACCGGACATACCGCCGCGCATTATACAATTCTATTATAAAATCGATTTCATCTCTGCAATCATACGGATGAACAAAGACGCTTTTTTGAAACTCTACAAGCCCCAGTTGCTTCAGTTGATGCCGCAGGGAATCGCGAAGCGGTCTTTTTGTTTCCGGGATATCAAACAGTATTACGCGCCATCTCCTATCCCAGTGCTGGGGTTTTCGTATCGACAGCTCATCAATCCTGTACCGGAGCGCAACCTGCTTTCCTTCCCTATTGAGAACTATGTGAATTGCGCCGTCTTTCTCCTCTTGGTAAAAAATGAGTTTTGACTCATAGAGGCGGCGAATTGCGCGCCACGACTCGCGGCGGTTGATATCTCTCCATTCAGATGCGGTTGCGCGGAATATTCGTTTTGCGCGACTCGGAGAATAGGAAAATGCGATCGCGGTGCCGCTGAGAAGTAAAAGAAGAATTTTTTGAGTTGTCGAGCCGAATCCGCGCATACGCACATAGTACTCCACCAGGATAGTAAATCCAAATACGCTACGATCGTTGTTTAAATGTACTTACGTACGTGCATCCAAAAAGCACTCTCGCGAAAACGCACTCACTCGCGGGGGGAGTCGTCGAATTCGCGCGGGAGTATGTCTCTCCGGAAAAGACGGCGGTTCACCGTTCCCACAAGTTCTTCAACTTCCCTATTCCCAAAAAGGTAGAGGACTCCGGCGTACGTAACGGCGCCCGCAAGAAACGAAACCGCCCCCTGCGTAAAAACCCCCATGAACGTATCAAGGGTAACGACGAGATTCACCGTCCGAAGCGTTCCGAACGCGACAACTCCCGCGAGAAGCGAAACCCACGATATCCGGAAAAATTCATCCCACGGCATGCGAAGCGGGTGCTGCCCATCGAAACGAGCGGCAACCTCTTTTTTGAGCGCGAAAAAAAGAAGAATGACCTGCACAATTCCTCCGAGCGCAAAAGCCCAGGAAAGGCCGATTACCGTGATTCCTTCCGTATCCCCCACTTTCAGGAAATGACGCAAAAAATCAATGAACGCGGGCGGCCCGTACTCAAAAAGGGCAACGAGCAAGAATGCGGAGAAAATCGAAAGGCACGCCGCGAAAAAAGCGATTATAAACGGCTTCCTCGTATTCTCAAGAGTGTAGAACGACCGGACGAACAAAGGGATGAGCGCCTCCGCGACAATGGCGACCGAAAATACGCCGAATACGGCGGCGGTAAGAATGGTGTCCGTCCAGTCGAATTTCCCGGCGCCCAGGAACACGCGGACGATTTGCGCGCGAAGAACGTAGAAAAGAACCGACAAGGGCGCGACCCAGAAAAAAATCGTTCTCGATGCCGCGGCTACGGTTTCCCCCCACCTCACGCCGTCCCGGGAAATCCACAATTCGGTGAGCCGCGGAAACGCGGCGACCGCGAAACTCAAACCGAAAATACCAACCGGAATATACTGGAGATTATACGAAAATTGCAAAACCGCGATTGAACCCGATACAAGCGTCGAGGCAATCGCAACAAGCGCGATAAAAGTAATCTGCCGGAGAGAAAGCGCGAGTATCCGCGGAAGGGAAAGCGCCGCCAATTTTCTAAACGAGTCGTCGCGAAGTAGAGCAAACCGAAACGACCAGAAACTTGCCAATCCCGGAAACCGAAATCCGAGCCGGTAAAAAGGCGCGATTTGGATTGAAACGTGCAACAGCGCGCCCAAGATTACACCCGCCGCAAGGCCGGCGAGCCCGAACGACGGAAGAAAAAAAATAATCCCGATGATAATTCCGAGATTATAGACGATTCCGGTGATGGCGTAGATCAGGAAAATCCGCGCCGACTGGATCGCGGCGGAAAGAATATTCGAAATCCCCAAAAGAACGGGGCTCAAAAGCATAATCCGCGAAAGCGTAATGAGAAGATCCCGATCGCCCGCGGAAAATCCCGGCACGATAACACCGACAAGAAACGGCATCAGAAAAAACGCGGCAACGGAAATCGCAGTACTTCCGATAGAAAAAACCATGATGAGGCGCGCCATGAACCTGCGCGCGCCCTCTTCGTCTCGCGCTTTGAGTTCAAGAAGGACCGGAATGATCGCCGCTGACGCAGCGCCCAGGAGAAAAACAGTGTAGAGAAAATCGGGAATCTGAAACGCCGCGTAGTAGATGTCAAGATCCCTCGACGCGCCGAAGGTTGATGCAAGCAGGCGATCGCGGAGAACGCCGAGAATGCGGGACAATAAACCCGCGGCTCCGATCAAGAGAGCCGCGGCGTTTATCGAATAGATTGCGCCATTCAAGAAATTCATCCCGTTAGAAACACAATGATAATGGCGTGCCAATCCCGTCTATCTTCCCTGTGTCCCTACAGGCGGTTCTTTCCTCTGCTCGGGTGGTGCCGCAGGCGGAACGATTTGATCAAGCGCTCCCCGTCCTGCCCGGAGATTTTGAAGAATCAATTTTACCTCCGCGTTATCAGGATTCAAGACCTCGATTTTCTCGAACTGATCGATCGCCGCGGGTTTTTGACCTTTCCGATCATAGAGAAGGCCGAGGAAATAGCGCGCATTCGAATAGTCCTTGTTGATCGAAACCGCGCGTTCGAATTCCCCTTGCGCCGCGTCAAGATTCCCCGACTGGTAATAGAGAAGTCCGAGCTGAAACGCAACACCGATGTCAAACGGAGCGGTTGCTTTTGTGTTTTCCGTCGCTCGAATTGCGGTCGCGACGTCGCCCAAGCGAATCGCGGCCTGCGAAAGAAGAAAATGCGCCGCGGCAAAATCCGATTTCACCTGTATTCCTTTTTCGAGAACGGATTTCACTTCGCTCAACACGGCTTCCCGTGCTTTTATGAGCTGATCGCGATCCGACCCTTGCACTTGCCCGATTCTCAACTGAACATTATCCACGAATGTAAGACCGGCGCGGGCGAAATCAACGTACGCCGCGGGATTCGAAGGGCTCACCTCAATCGCCTTTCGATACGACTCAAACGATAATCCTTCTGCGCCGGGAATGAACGGAATGATAAGTTCGTACAAAGCCCCGCGCGTCCGCCAGAGATTCGGCTCCATGGGAAGGAAATTCGTCGCATTCTGGATAACCTCGTTTGCGCTGTTCACTTCCTGTTGAAATTCAACCTGGACATTCTCGCCTTTCGCCGCGCGCTGAATCAGATTCGCCACTCGCTGGATCCGAACCTGCACAAGGGCATTGGCGTAATTCACGTTTCGCGGCTCGAACAAAAGCGATTCCTCAAGCTTTGTCGCAGCCGCATCCGTATCGCCTCCGTTAAGCGCGGTAACCCCCGCGGTCGCCGATACTGCGGCGCGCACGCGGTTGAGCTCAAAATAGACGCCGGCGATGCCGAGCGACAAAAGAAAAATCACGACAAGCGATGATATGAACATCATCCACTGCGAGTCGAATTTCACATGCCGCTCGGAAAAATCAAGAAGAAATTGTACGATTCCCTTGCCCTCAGCCACTCCCACTCCTCTCTCGCGTTTTTCCGACAACGCATAGGAAAGAATTCCGGCAAAAAGAAACAAAAGAAGGACAAGCGAGAAATTTGCCGGATAGACAAACGCCGCAATAACGACCGCGACTAGACCCGCGAACGGCCCGACGCCGAGCATCAGAAAAGAATCATCCGTTCCTCCCCGCTCTTTCGTGAGCGCGCGCGCAAATACAAAGAGCGCGCCCGCAAGGAACAAAAGCATCGCGGCCGTGCCAAGAATACCGACGGTCGAAAGAAGCGTCGAAACCCACGAAAATCCCTGATTAAAGCGAACCCCCCAGAAAATCGTCTGGTTTACCTGTGGATCCTTATACTTTATCCAATTAAGCCCGAATGTTCCGGGACCCGACCCGAGAAGGGACTGCTTCGCGCCTTCGTTAAGAACCGATCCGCCGATTTTCCACGTCGTCTTAAACGCCGGAGAAACTTCAGCCGGAAAATTCAACTGCTTGACGGTCGGCTGGAACATATACATGAAGATAGAAACCACAAGAAGTACGATTGCAAAGAGATACCGCCAATCAAGGCCTGCTTTAGCAGTCGCACCGGCGTTTTGCGAAATGCGGCGCGAAACCCCGACATTCCGAAACGTAAGCCCGAACAAAACAATCGCAACCCCCGCGAGCACCATCCAGGAATACCGATAATTGATGAGAAGAATATCAACCGCAAAGAGTACGGCTGATGCATAGAGGGCCCACCTGACCCACTGCTTCCATTCGCTGATTCTCAAGGAAACAATCATGCCGATCGATGTTGCGAGGAGTGCCGAATAAAAAAGCGAAAGCCCATTCATCGTTCCGATGACGTTGAAATTCTTGTCCTTTGCAAATTCTGCAAACCATCCCCACACGGAATTTCCCCAGAGAAGCTGGAACGCCGTGAATAAGGCGGCGGCCCCGCCCGCGAGAACGAGCGTAACAAGAAAAATTACCGCGTCCCCTTTTGACCGAAGAACTCCCCCAATGAGAACCATAAGAAGGATTCCGAGAAGAAGCGTTGAGACCTTCTCCGATATCGCATCACTGTAAATAAGAGATGTCGCCCACGAAACCGAGAATGCGGTCGACAAACCCCCGATAAGCAAAAGCGCGCCGCCCGCATACAAGAGAAGAGAATGCTGAAATCGGATCTCGCCCGACGTAAGAACAGCAAGAAGCCAGAGGATTCCCGCGGCGATGATGAGAATGCCGAATGTCGCTTCGCGCCCGAATTCAATCCCGACCTGCGCCGGAAGAAACCATAAAGGCAAAAACGCGGCAATGGCGTATACGATATACTTCGCAACTACGTCAAGATTCCCCTGCATTGCGGCGAAGTTTTTCATCACCCCGCCCGGTACCTCTGCCTTGACGTCCTGTGTAATTATTGTCTGATTATCCATAGTGTATGTAATTAAACGTTAAACTTTTAAATGTTTACATATTCTCATATTATATCCGACCTTTACTATTAATCAACTGTGGATTATTTTCGCTTCTTAAACTTTTCACGGATGCGGGCTTGCTCGACTTTATGGCTTAAAGGTGTCACCTTTGTTTTGACCTTTGTTTTGAGCGACCACGAAAACGAAAAATAAACTCGCTTTCTATCTCATCGTAATATGCCATTGCTTCCTTAAGTACATCGCGAAATTTAGGCAGACTGTCACGAAGCAAATCATATGCTTCTTTATCAAGAATTTGGCGTTCCGGACGTTTGTTGCCAAAATAATCAGGCAGGCTTGAAAAGGTATAGCCGAGCAGACGCCGCTCCAACGCTTGAAGATTGTGTACCTTCCCCTTCTTCCATCCTTGCTCGAAAACCTCGGCAGGATTGAGATGCACGTATTGCACCACCCGGCGAAGATACCGGTCGTCGTCGATATGCTTGGAGCGGAAAGGCTTCACCATCAGGTTGCCGATGCGGCCGTATTTCCTATCAAAGTACATGGTATAGGCGGTACCCAGCTTGCGCATAAAAGCGGTGGTGCCGCCTTCTTTCTTCTCCTGAACTACTATGTGTGGATGATTCTTCATTAGGCAGTATGCTCCCACAGCCACCAAGGTCTCCGTGCGCGGCAGAGTAAAGATTGCCTTGTGCGGCACTTTGTTGACTTTAATTAATTCAAAGTTGACCGGCTCAACGTTGTTGGCAAGATAAAGCAATGCCTGAAATCGTTGGAAATCGCCCTTGTCAAGAAAGATGTCTCGTTTATCAATGCCCTGGCTGTAGATATGGTACCACTCATCGGGAGCAAAAGGAGTGCGACGATATGCCATAAAAATAATTTGAGAAATAAAAGGTTTGAGAAATAAAAGGTGTCACCTTTTTACAATTCCGGATACATTCCTTTCCAGATATCGGTGCAATCCTCTTCCAGCTCGGCGTTGGACGCGACTGCGTAACCAAGAAATTCATAATATTCCTTTGTGGAATTTCTCTTCCAGCCCTCGGTGATGTTTTGCTTGGTAGAACGCGCGGAACGATCCATTTGATCCGCCAACGCCACCAAGGTTTTCATCTTCGGAAAAAGATGCGTCAATTCCGAACAAGCAACCTGCAGATTTTCTGCATTTTTATACACGAGCAGGTTCCTATATCCGTAAGGGTTTTGGGATTGTTTTATGGTCATAGTGGGATAAAAGGGATAAATGGGTTTAATGGGGCAAATGGGGTTAATGGGGTTAAGTATATAAGTAGGGTCTGACCCCACTTAGCTTTAACGAGAATTGTATAGGGTTTGGATTTCGGCGGCTGTTAGAGCCCTGTTGTAGACACGGACTTCGTCGATTAGGCCGGGAAAATATCGCCAAGCATCGACACCCGCACCTGTGCGACCAGCCACAGTATCGTAGCCAGTGCCAATTGTCGTCTTCACCCACCAAGTCTGATCTATCGTTCCACTACGAGAACCAACCAGTGAGCCGTCAAGATACATGTATTGATTGGTTGCATCCCCGACCATCACAGCGTGATGCCATTTGTTATCCGCAACGCTCACCGACGATGTGATGGCTGCTACCGCTCCTGTCCACAATTCGCCTCGGAGCGTTCCATCAGTCTTTACGACAAACACAGGGATAAATGAGACTGGTACAGTGTTGGGGTCTACATTGGTGTGCTGATTGAGTGGAATCGTGCCGGCAGTTGAGCTAGTTTTAAACCACAAAGAGAATGTTTCTTTTGGACTACTGACATTCAGGCCGAAGTTAGAGCTAATATTTGTAAAATCATTCACCCCATCAAAACTTAACGCCTTTCCTCTTTTTCCGTCCACCCAAGTGGGGCCGCCTGTTAATGTGCCGCGATTTCCGTTTCCGCTTCCGTCTCCCGCGACAGTGCCCGTGCCTTCATTCATTGACCAATAGCCGACAAGACCTTTGTTTGTGGGAGGGGCGAATTTCGCAGCGCCGGATTTGTAGAGCGCTTGGATTTCCGCCGCCGACAGCGCGCGGTTGTAGATGCGGACTTCGTCGAGAGAACCCGTGAAGAAATTACCCGGGGTAGTTTGGTAATCCCCGCCAACACGCACATTACCCGATTGTGTGGGCAAGTTGCCGGAAAAACTTGTGCCGGAACCCGTTTGAACGCCATCAACATAAACTCTCATAGTGGTGCCGTCATAAGTCGCGGACATAAAATGCCACTTGCCATCAGCCACGCTAACCGAACTATCTACTGTAGAGGTACTTGCTCCGCTCTTTATCAAAAACTCTCCGCCATTCACCGTGCTTAAAGCGTAAGGTACGCTTGTAGACGTATAGGTAATGACGATGATGCCCGCAGCACCAGCACCACCCGTGCCACCCGTGGCACCATCGTTCGACGCACTTCCACCTCCCCCGCCGTATAATCCACCAGCTCCCCCATTCCTAACAGCGGCACCCGTCCCACCACCACCTCCTCCACCACCGCCTCCACTACCGTAAGATGAATTAAACTCTGTCCCGGGTCCACCCGCTCCACCATTCGAGGATGTGCCCAATCCAACACCTGCCCCTCCTCCTCCACCGCCTCCAGCGGTTCCAGCACCTCCTGGTGTTCCAGAAGTTGTGGCACCAACTCCACTACCAGACCCCGATGAATTATTGCCGCCATTGCCACCCTGACCACCACTAGCATTATTAGAACCCCCAGTACCACCTCCATTGCCGCCGCCACCGCCGCCGCCAACACCAAGACCGCTGTTACTTCCGCCCCCAGCCGCTCCTATTCCGTTGGGACCACCAGCACCGCCACCACCCTCACCTCCAGCCGTGCTACTACCAGCTCCACCAGAGCCACCTGAATTTTTTGTGCTACCAACTCCGCTAGCCGAAGCACCCCCAGCACCACCGACACCGTTTGTGCCGCCAACACCAGCTTTTGCGCCACACGATGAAGCTGCAAGACTTGCTCCATTAAACCATGTATCTGTGCCACTGCTTCCGCTGTTAAGCGTACTGCCTGATGCGCCACCTGATCCGCCTCCACCAACCTGTAGTGTTGCGCCGTTAGCAACGGAAACATTCGTAGCTTTTGAGTAAGCACCCCCTCCGCCTCCGCCCTCGATCTGGTCAGCCCCGCCTCCAGTACCACCACCACCACCACCAATACACTCAACAGAGTCAGCCGTTCCCGGCCAGTCGGCAGGTGCGGAAAAGGTTGTTCCGCTCGTGATGAATATAGTAGTCTGCGCTGGGGTTTTTTTAGCAACAATATAACCACCTGATGTTGTGGTCTTGACCCAAGCAGACATACTGACACTTTGCAGATTGAGAGACGCGCCATCAACACTGTCCACATAATCATTCGTTCCGTCAAAATTCAGCGCCTTTCCCCTTTTTCCGTCCACCCATGTGGGGCCGCCTGTTAATGTGCCGCGATTTCCGTTTCCGCTTCCGTCTCCCGCGACAGTGCCCGTGCCTTCGTTCATTGACCAATAGCCGACAAGGCCTTTGTTTGTGGGAGGCGCGAATTTAGCCGCGCCGGATTTGTAGAGCGCCTGAATTTCCGCGCCCGACAGCGCGCGGTTGTAGACGCGGACTTCGTCAATGAGGCCGTTGAAAAACGTAGTGCCAGTTCTGCCCTGTCTCCCAATTACGAAGTTATCGTTGATATTAGATACTGTTGTCCCACCAATTTTACTCCCAATTTGACCGCCGTTCTGATACAAAACAGAATCGCCACCGCTTGACCAAGTAAATGTATAAAATGACCACACCCCTTGGGGCCAATTCGTCGCAGTTGCCGCGATAATCACGCGGTCATCATCTGCAGACCTATTCCATCCAACATACCAATTTCCATTAGTGAATTTTTGGGCACTAAATTCTGGGATGGTATTATCAGAGGTCATCTGCCCCCATGGAGCATGAACTACCGCATTGTTATTGAAGGCGACATTAGACTTTTGCCACCAACTAACCGTGCCTCCGCTAAAACTTATGTCTGTTATGGGAGTTTGCACATAATCATCACTCCCATCAAAATTGAGCGCCTTTCCCCTTTTTCCGTCCACCCATGTGGGGCCGCCTGTTAATGTGCCGCGATTTCCGTTTCCGCTTCCGTCTCCCGCGATTGTGCCCGCGCCTTCGTTCATAGACCAGTAGCCCACGAGGCCGAGGTTTGTGGGGGGTTTAGAGATGAGGGCGGCATCCGCATTTTTTGCTACCACAAAGAATAAAAGCAAAGCAAAAAATGCAATTTCCAATTTCCAATTTCCAATTTCCAATAAATGACGTGGCATAATTTTCAATTTCCAATTTCTAATTTCTAATGAAATTCCAAATTTCATAGTCATAATGCCCTCGTAGCGTTTTTAATGCTGTTTGCTCTTGATTTTTTTACAATGGAAATAAATATGAGCTGGAGTTCATTTGACTCCTTCCATAATACCTTTGCCTCATTCCGGAGTGCGGGAACTGCTCCCGCAATCATTCGAAACCAGTGTTTAGGTTCTTTGGCTTCTTTTTTACAAATACCAAGTTTATGTTCAAAATCTTTTCTCGATTCGGCACAGTCAGCTTCGCAATAATTTGAGCCAACGCTGGTGCTCGCTCGTACTAACTGCCCTATGAGTGGAATTGTGATAACGCTTTTTGGAATCTTCTTTGCAAATTCAATTGTATCCTCACCGAATTTGGCAGTTCTTTCTTCAAGGTCATATATTCTCTTTTGGTCATTTAACATTTTGGTTTTT
>Ga0209514_10003420_pt1 | contig 22682 bp, 21 predicted proteins | sample Subgrocontami58m_FD_187452 | JGI IMG/M metagenome (GOLD analysis project Ga0209514, IMG submission 187452) | Subsurface groundwater microbial communities from S. Glens Falls, New York, USA - GMW37 contaminated, 5.8 m (SPAdes) (version 3) | ecosystem: Environmental > Aquatic > Deep subsurface >...
GGATCTTCAGGATAAGTGTTTTCTGTGCCTTCTAAAAACCACACACCTTGAACTGTTCCTTTGATGTCTTGTTCTATTGTACCACAAATGGGTTCAATTGTTCTTTTATTATTGTCCCAGCCTTTCAGCAGTGAATATAATTGGGCTTTTCCTGTAGAGATAAAATAATCTAAAGGACAGGTTGTGAAAAAAATAGCACTGTTAGATTGCCATCTTTTGGAATTAGCAAATTCTAATCTTTCTGCCCTCATATCTGTAGCCCAAATATCTAAAGCATTTTGATCGGGATTTCCACCTGCAGTTCCAATTAATTGACCAGCGTTAACCTTAATATTTATATTTCTAGCCTTACATACCCTAAATCTTTTACCGCCTGTTGTATACTCTTTATCACAATTGCTTCCTTCTTTAGATTTTGCTATCAGTTCTTCAGATAAAGAAGTGATATGCCCCAATCTAAAGCTTAATTCTTTGCAGGGGGAAAAAGAGAAATCATAATCGGTGAAAGGCGGATTGTCTGATAAATGTTCCACAGCAGTAATCTCATTTATCCAGGCTTCTCCTGGCATATATAATGGAACATTGGCAGTTCCCGCCCCCCAATTCTTTTCATCTACTCTTTTTAACCAAAGATAAATGTGGTCTGTAGGAAATGTGTGTCCAGAAGGGTTTAAATTACCTAAAGGAGTTATACCAGTAAAATCGCCGTATTTTAATGGTGAGATACTTAGATAATCCATTCTTTCTCCGCAACTGGGCAGGGTTTCGAAACTATTAATTGGATTCTGGTTTAAATTAGACTGATTAATATTATTATCATTTTCATCATAATAACATTTGCACTTACCATCCACACAAGCTGTTCTAACACCGCCAGAGCATTCTAATTGGCAATCGCCGCATCGTTTTTCTGGTATGTTTGGTTCGATGTTTTCTTGTAGCTTTGATTCCGTATTCTCTTGTATATTTGATTTACTATTATCTTCTTCACTAATATTACGATAATAACATTCGCACCTATTACCATCAACGCAAGCGGTTCTGTCAGCGCCTGGACATTCGGCGTTACAATCATGACAAGAGTTTTTAGGAGTTTTGTTGGTACACCCAACTAGAATCAAAACAAGAACTAAACAAACAAATATTATTTGCTTTATCATATAACGGAATTAAACTAACCAACTATTTAAATATACTCAAAACGGAAAACTGCCCTTAGATTCATGTTCTTAATGTGTCACGTTTGCTCATTAGATAGAACGCCCTTTCTCCCGACTTTTCGGACGAAATTTTGCCCCACTTTAAAGGGCAAAAGAAACTAACAACGGAAACAGTCCCACAATTATTTTTTAACATTAACAAAAAAATAAAATTCAGCAGCCTTTGGCTGCTCTCAATCTCCAAATCTTCTGCAAATTGTGTGCTATGCAACCAAATTGAACTCAATCTTGACATCAGCAGGATACAATTTTTCAACTCAATAAAATGTCAGAAATTTTCCATCCGATTTATAATCGGTGGCTAAAGAGCCATAACCGATTTCATATTATGGAAAATTTCTGAGCATGCTCAAAAACCACCCGATTATCATCAGAGTAATTAGGTAGGGAAATCCATAAATACATTCCACCTTTCTATGAAGGGTGGTTTTTGACAAATATGAAGTTTGTATTTAAGTATGTTAAATATTCCTTGCAGAAACAGGCATTGTAATCTGGTGATGCGTAACAACTTCTTCTTCAAGATTATTCTCTCTCCTTACAACAGCATCAACAACAGCCCAGTAATAATCTATAAACCTTTCAACAACTGGATTTTTAAGATTTAGCCTGTACATCTTTGCCTTTCCAACTTCCCTTGTCTGGACAACTACTTTTTTCTCTTTGAACTCTTTCCATATTACCTTTAATGTTGTATAGCCAACACATGCATACCTTGCAATATCCTTCATTGAATAATCATATTCTGAATGGACTATCAAGAAACTCCATATCCTGTTTTTAGGAGTATCCCCATCTTCCTGTAAAAACACTGACTTTTCCATTGTAATTAATATGAATAATAGCTAATATTTAAAGGTTTCTATACAGTCCCTTAAAGGACTAAAGTTAGACCATATGTTTATATATTTCAGATAGTATTTTTTCTTAATGGCACATGTAAAAAAGAGTGAATACATAAGAATAAGCAGAACCATTGTAAAAAAGCTGTTTGACATTAACTGCTTTGGTAAAGGCTCTGCCTATATTCATGTCTTGAAATCTGGAATATCAAAAGAAGATTTAGACAAGGTTGAGATTGTACTTGAGGCACTAATAAAACAGAACATCTGCTGCAAAAAGAAAAAAGAGCATGGCTGGAAATATTATCTCAATATGGACAGATACGACAAGATTAAGGAAATAATTAAAGAAAAAGGAAGCAGTTCAATAATTCCAATATTATTGATGTTATGAGTTTAAATGATTCTTTATTTCAATAAAGCTGGTGAAAACTGAGGCACCAATCAGATTTACGGCGATAAAAAAACTCGCTGAACAGGAGAAATAGTCTCACAGTTATTTTATCTAAATAAAAGCGTAATGAGTGACTGAATCAGAGGATTTCACCTGCCTGACAAGAGAATCCCTGTTAATCCAGCTTTTAATTTCATTGAAAATCATGATTCTTGTAGTGGGCTTGACATCAGCAGGGTACAATTTTTCAACTGCCTGAAGCACCTGGCTCATTCGGAATGTTCCCCCATTTGTGCTTGACAGGAATCTTGCGATTTGACGTTCCATGTCAATTCTTTCAAGCTGTTCTTCAGGGAATCTTGGAAATTTCTGCTTGATATCCTTTATTGAATTTACATGGTTTCCATTTGTGTTAATGACCGCAACTGAATTTTCATGCACGCATTTTGGCTTGTTTGACGACAAAAGTTTAAGCTTTTCTTCCAGCAGGGCATTCTTTTTCCGGGAAAACTCAAGCAGACGGAATAATCTGTCGGCTGGCATCTCTTTCAATGCCGATTCAATAGTTTTGGATTTGCTTTTGCCGTTAAACTTTTCGGCCATATTATAACCGAAAATCCTTGCACTCACAAAGCCAAGCCGAATGAAATCTGCGGCTTTTCTGAACCTTTGGCTAAAAGCATTTTCCGATTGCATTTGGAAACTCTCCGCCTAAATGCCTTCAAGCATCTTCTCAAAGTATTTTACCGGCTTTATGGTCGTGATGATTACTTTTTGAATAACCCATTTGCCGTCGTCGCTTTTGTTGACATGGCTTTCTATTATCGGCATTTTGTTTAATTGCTCGATTTTGTTTGGTGTGAATTCTTCCATTTTGGTACCCCCTAAATTATGAAAATTAGCAAATGAAATTCTGTTTATATAGTTTGTACGCCTTTTGTGTGTACAAATTTTGTAACGGTAAAAGTGTGTGTACAAGTGGCGTACAAGGTTTATAAGCTGTCAAATCTTGCTTTTTTTATGGTAAGCGATTGAATTTATGGAAATTAAGAAAGAAGCTGCCAAAAGGGCAATAGAGGAGCTTAAAGAAGAATTCTCAGATAACCCTCGTTTTATTGAGATGCTTAAGCATTATGAAGAAGAGTTTGTTCTTTGAGTTTTTTTCTTTTTTTGCAGAAAGGTTTATTAAGGTGTTGGTATATTCTTAGATTTTGTTACATTAATTTTTCTGGTTATTTATGTGTTAATAGATGTAGAGGGATTAATACTTTTTTTGTTAATCCCCCCCTCGGCGTTTAATTATTATTTGCATATCAGAAAGTTTATATTAAAACTCACCAAACTCCAGTTTATTAACGTGATTTGTTATAATTGGGTCTGTAGTCTAGTCGTTATGACGTCGCCCTTACATCCTTAGTGGGAGAAAGGCGAAGGTCCTCGGTTCAAATCCGGGCAGACCCATTTATTATAATTAATTTATTGGTGTCGAGCGAAGCGAGTGCACCTGAAAGCGTGCACCGATTTTGCGGTGCGTGGAAATCCGGGCAGACCCATTTATTATGTTTTATCAAACCCACTATTATTTATACATGATATAGATTATCCTAAACAAAAAAGAGGCAGCATAATGAAAAAAAATGAGATATCAAAATATTACCTATTAGGATTAATATTTCTCATAATATTCCTTGCATTCCTCATCATCAGGCCTTTTATCACCGACATCTTGGCAAGCATCGTCATCTCATACATCTTCTATCCGCTTTACAGCAAACTAAGCACAAAAATAAACAAAACAATTGCAGCATTTCTCGTCTGCGGACTAATAATCCTGACAGTAACCCTGCCGATTATATTTTTGGTCAACTCAATCTACGGAGAATCATTCAAAATCTATCGTGAATTTAAAGAGTCATTACCAGTACATGAAGCAATAAATGGATGCAAGGAAAACAATGGAATAGTATGCAATGCTGTTACATATATCAGCGTAATCTCATCAAATCCAGTCATCAAAGGAAGCATAGAAAAATTCCCGGCATTAGTTCTCAAGCCCATCACATCAGCATTATCAAGCATCCCTAAAATCATCCTCCATGCCTTCATTATCCTTTTCATAACATACTATCTCCTCAAAGACGGACATAAGCTTTACGACGAAATTATGAAAGTCCTGCCGATAAAAAAAGAACATCAGGACATTCTTGTAAAAAGCTTCAAAGACGTTACATACGCAGTTATCTATGGACACGTAATTGTTGCCTTAATACAGGGAGCATTAGGCACACTCGGATTCATTATTTTAGGCGTTCCATCTCCAATCCTGCTCGGAGCAATCATGACAATAACAGCGCTTATACCAATTCTCGGAACTGGAATAGTGTGGCTTCCGACAGCAATCATCCTTATCTCATCAGGAATAATCCAGCAGAGCAATTCACTTCAAATCAAAGGAGTTATCCTCCTCCTTTATGGCGCGCTAATAATCAGCACAATAGACAATTTTCTAAGGCCAAAAATCATCGGCTCAAAAGCAGATGTGCATCCATTGCTTGTATTATTAGGAGTTCTTGGTGGATTGGCAATGTTCGGATTTATCGGAATCATAATCGGTCCTGTAATCCTTGCTGCCTGCATAGTTATGATTAAGCTATATCTGACGAGAAAAGCTGATACAACTTTTGAAGAAGATGATGACGAAGACAAACCAGATTTACTTGCTGAGGTCAAAAATGAAGCTCAAAGTTAAAGACTTAGACATCTCAACAGGCAGAAATCTGATAGCAATTCTCAACGACGAAGACGCAAGAAAACTTGATTTGCATGCTCTTGACAGAATAAAAATTTTCTACGGCAAAAAAATTGAAACAGTAATCCTCAATATAGCAGAAACCAGCAAAGCAGTAAAGCCCGGAGAAATAGGTCTTGTCGAAGAAGTGATGAAATCTCTCGGCGCAAAAAATAATTCTTTAGTTGATATTATGATTGCCCGAAAGCCGCTCTCTCTTGAACACATAAAGAAAAAGCTCGACGGCAAAACACTTACAAAAAAAGAAATAGACCAGATTATCTGGGACATTGTTCACAACAAATTATCAGACATAGAACTCACTTACTTTGTTGCAGCTTGTTATGCACGGACAATGAATATGCAGGAAACAATTAATCTTACAAAATCAATTGCATATCAGGGAGATGTCCTAAGGATGAACAAGTATCCGATAGTTGACAAGCACTGCATTGGAGGAATCCCGGGAAACAGGACATCACCAATTTTAGTGCCGATAATCGCCTCTGCCGGATATACGATCCCGAAAACATCAAGCAGGTCAATAACAAGTCCGGCAGGAACAGCAGACACTGTAGAGGTATTATGCCCTGTGAGTTTTGACATCAACAGGATGAAAAAAATTGTCTCAAAAACAAACGGCTGTCTTGTTTGGGGAGGGGCATTAAACCTTGCTCCTGCCGATGACAAAATAATTCACGTCGAGAAACCATTGGGAATAGACGCTGAAAGCCAACTACTTGCATCCATACTTGCGAAAAAACTCACAGTCAGTTCAACACATGTAATAATAGACATTCCAATCGGGAAAAACACAAAGATAGAAAACAAAAAAGATGCTCTTGAACTGAAAAACAAATTTGAGACAGTCGGAAAAGCGATCGGAATGCACATAGAAGTTGTCATAACCTCCGGCGACGAGCCAATCGGTTATGGAATTGGTCCGGCATTGGAAGCAAAAGACATCCTTTATGTTTTAATGAGACATCCAAAAAGGCCGCTTGATTTAGAAGATAAATGTATTATGATGGCTGGAAAAGTCTTTGAAATGCTCGGTGAGAAAAACGGAAAGAAAAAAGCGCGTGAAATTTTAGACAGCGGAAAGGCATATCAAAAATTCAAAGAAATAATCAAAGCGCAAGGCGGAAATCCAAACATCACTCCAGACAAAATCCAAGTCGGAAAATTCAGATACCAATTCAAATCCAGGAAAACAGGAAAAATTTTCATGATAAATAATTACGCAATTTCAAAAATTTCTAGAATAGCCGGCTCGCCGCTTGACAAAGGCGCAGGAATTCTTCTCTGCAAACATGTAAAGGACTCAATAAAAAAAGGCGAAGCAATCTTTGAAATATACGCAGGCAGCAAAGAAAAGCTCGATTATGCGAGAGACATAGCAAATGAGATGGATGTTGTTGGGATAAAAAATGTAGAAAGGGCATACTTATCCTAGTGTCTGCAAAATCTCTTTCCTCTGATTACTATTGACAATTCCTGACTTTATCGCAGCATCAAGCACTTCCTCAATATTGGTAAGCGTAATTAATTTAACCCCAATTTCACTAAATTTCTCAATAGCATTTCCCATATTATAAGTAAAAATGCCAATGCAATACTCAACTTCCAAACCTGCATTTTTTATTGCCTGTACAGCATCCAAAGCCGAACCGCCTGTACTTATCAAATCTTCTATAAGCAGGACTTTGTCATTTTTATTATATCTTCCTTCAATCCTTTTCTGCTTGCCATGTGATTTTTCCTCTTTTCGGACATAAATCAATGGCTTGGATAATTTCATAGCAAGCATAGAAGCCCATGGAATAGAGGCAGTTGCAATCCCGGCAATTGTAGAAAAATTGATTTTCTCCTCGTCAATTTTCTTCGCGAGGGCATTTACAACTATCTCCCTTTCCTTAGGCATTGAAAGAAGAATCCTATTATCGCAGTAAAAAGGAAAAACCTTTCCGGAAGCAAACCTAAATCTCTCCCGAAAATTAACCTCGAAAATCTTTTTCTCAAGTATAATCTCAGCTATCTGATTCATCTGACTCAAATTCCTCTGATGGCTCTTCTGAACGGCTCGCAATCACCTTATTATAAGTTTCTTCGTCAACAAGAGAGTTTGCCTTCATATGCTCGATAAGCTCGCTGACTTTAATCAGGCTTTGCAGCTTAATTCCCTGCTCCGCAAGATTCTCCTCAGCGCCTTCCTCTTTATCAATAATCGCGATTATGTTTTCAACAACACCGCCTGCTTTCTTAATCTCGTCAATAATCTTGCCTTTGATATATCCATTTGTAATCAAATCAGTAACAAGAACAACCTTTTGCCCTTTCACAAGTTTTCCGACGATTAAATTCGGCATTGGTCCACTGATAAATCTTCGAGGAGCTCTCTTCACAAAAATCGCAGGAAGATGCGTCTTCAAAGCAACGCCGCTTGCTAATGGAACGCCGTTCGGCTCTGCGCCTGCAATCACATCAACACCAAGCTGGGAAACGATCTGCGCAATGCTTGCAGAAATAAAATCAAAAACATCCGGATGGCTTGGAAGAATTCTCAGATTAATATAATACTGGCTTTTCTTTCCTGACGAAAGTTGATAATTGCCAAAACTCAATACTTCTGCACTGCACAACGCATTTGCAACATCTTCATTCATTATAATCCACCTCTTGAGCATTAATTTTGTTATTCTCTGTAATTTCAAAAGGCATTCCATTTGAATATATTAAGTTTCCGTTTACAAAAGTCATTACAGGATAACCTTTCAATTTCCAACTGTTAAACGGACTCCACTTGCACTTGGTAAACAATTCAGAATCTTTCACTTCTCTTACTTTTCCGATTTCTACAAGCACAATGTCGGCATCAAAACCCTCTCGAAGAAATCCTTTGTTCTTAATCCCAAAAACCTTTGCAGGATTCTCAGATGTAACTTTGATTAAGGTTCTCAAATCAATTTTTTTCTTGTTGTATGCGTCGAGCAGGAGAGGCAGTGTTGTTTCCAAGCCAGCAACTCCAGATGGAGCTTCAGTATATGGCTCCAATTTCTCTTCTTTTGTATGTGGCGCATGGTCAGTTGCAACTATATCAATAGTTTTTCCTAATTCGCTCCACAATGCATCGCAGTCAGCTTTCTCTCTGAGAGGAGGATTCATCTTTCCGAAATTCCCGAGATTCTTCAAGTCATTCTCCGAAAGAAAAAGATGATGCGGAGTTACTTCGCAGGAAATATTTATCCCTGATTTTTTCGCAGACTTAATAATATCAACCTCTTCTTTTGTCGAGATATGCGCGATATGCAGATGTCTCTTGTATTTTCTCGCAAACAAAATCACTTTCTTCAATGCAATAACCGCGCATTCTCTTGGCCTGAATTTCCCGTGATTCTCGGTTTTCATGGGAAATTTTCCTTTTTGCTGTTCCAAGCAATTCTCATCTTCAGCATGAACAGTTATGATCCCATTCCATCTCCTAAAAACATTCTCAACAAACTCAGAATCCTTCAAAAGCAGATTTCCCGTCGAAGAACCCATATATATCTTCACTGACTTTATGTTCCTCGCTTTCAAAAGCTCATCAATATTCTCAGAAGTTGCTCCAAAATAAAAGCCATAATTCACAATTGATTTTTTAGCAAGTTCTCTTTTCTCTTCTAATGCCTTGACAGTTGTTGTTGGAGGATTTGTATTCGGCATATCTAAGACAGTTGTAACTCCACCAGCAGCAGCAGCCATGCTTCCAGAAAGAAAATCTTCCTTGTGAGTCAATCCCGGCTCTCTAAGATGAACATGGACATCAATCAAGCCAGAAAGAGCAACAAGGTTTTTGCCGTCAATGATTTTATCAGATTTTATCTTCAAATTGCCATCACAAGAAATTTCGCTGATAAGTTTACCGTCAATAACAATGCTCGAAGAAACTAATTCATCATCCTTCAAAACCTGAACATTTCTTATCAAAGTAATCATATCAAATATTCCTATGCACTGAAGTTTATAAAATATTTTATTTTTATTTCATATGTCAGAAATATACCACTGGTTTGATTTAACCAGTGGACAAAGTCCACAATGTATTTTGGAATGTGGTATATTTCTGAGCATGCTCAAAAACCACCCATCAAGAAGGAGAGGAGAAAGGAGCGTAGCTCCTTCATGCCACCCATCTAAGATGGGTGGTTTTTGACAGGTTAAGATTGGACAAACAATGAAAAACAAAAGTATTAAATAATTAAGCCCATGGAAAATCCATGTAAAAAGGCTTTGGTGAATTTCATGCGGTTCTTATTTGTCATAAAAAACACATATCTAATCGAAAGAATAGGAATGATGACTATTTCTGCTGTTCTAAAAAAAGCAGGGCACGAAACAGAAGTTGTAATGACAGAAGTGGAAGACATCTACAAAGTAATGGAAGAATACAAGCCTGACTTCGTGTGTTATACACTCATGACAGGCGAGCATGAATATTATCTCCAGCTGAACAGAGAACTGAAAAAGAAATTCAAATTCTTCAGTATATTCGGAGGAATTCACGCAACATTTGTACCTGAAACAATCAAGGAAGAGGACGTTGACTGCATCTGCGTCGGTGAAGGAGATGATGCAATTCTTGAATTAGTCAATGCAATCAGGGACGGAAAGCCATATGACAGCATAAAAAATCTCTGGGTGAAAAGAGCCGACGGCACAATAGCAAGGAACGAAATAAGAGAGCTTGTTTCAGACCTCGACAGGATTCCTGCTCCTGACAGAGAGATTCTCACAAAAAAAGATATAATGCTGAAAAATTACAAGACAAGAGTATTCTTTATCGGCAGAGGATGCCCTTACAAATGCACATATTGCTTTAACGATGGATACAACAAATTATTCAAAGGAAAAGGCGACATAATAAGATTTAGGTCTGTAGATAATGTAATTGCAGAAGTAAAATCAGTCTATGAAAAAGAAAAAATAGAATGCGCCCACTTCGTAGATGACACATTCACATTAGCAGGAAAATCATGGCTAAGAGAATTCGGAGAGAAATTCCAGAAGGAAGTGGGAATTCCTTTCTTATGCAACGTAAGAGCAAATACTGTTGACGAAGAAATGGTACAGATACTCAAAAAAGCCGGATGCCGCGCTGTCTGGATGGGAATCGAAGCAGCTGACGATGAAGTAAGAAACAGCCTGCTGAAAAGAGAACTATCTAAGGAGCAGATGCTCAACGCGTGCAGACTATTCAGAAAATACAAAATAAAAGTTGCTGTGCAGAACATGCTTGGACTGCCGACAAAGGATACACTAAAGAAAGACTTGGAGACGCTGAAATTCAACATAAAATTAAAGCCGACCTATGGATGGTCATCAATATTTTATCCTTATCCCGGAACAGAATTATACGATTACACTGTAAAGCATGGCTATTTTGATCCGAAGAAATTTAACTTGGAAAGCAACAAAATAACATCGCCATTGAATTTCGACAAGAAAACCATAAAAGAGATAACAAACCTCCACAAACTGTTTGGAATAACAGTATCTTTCCCCTTCCTATATCCTCTGACAAGAGTCCTGATAAAATTGCCTCTATATAATCTCTACTCATTCATATTTTTCGCATGGTATGGATACATGGCGCATATAGTCTTGAGACCTACAAAGCTCTCATGGAAAAATATCACAGACCTGCTGAAAACATTTGTATCATACTTCAGCTCTGTTAAGGATATGAGCAAAAAAGCAAGAGCCCAAAAAGCAAAGTCAGGAAAGGTTGCTGCTCCTTCCACATCTTAAATTAAAAACCTTTATTAACAAGTTCTAAAATAAAAAGGATGATAAAATAGATATCTGAAACAAAAAAGCAAAATGCGCCAGCTAAAGCAAAAGGTTTCTACACTTATTGAAGCATTGCCGTATATTCGCAAATATTCCGGTAAAATTGTCGTTATAAAATTCGGCGGAAAGGCAATGATTAAGCCTGCCCTCATCAGGAGCATGATGCAAGATGTTGTTCTTCTAAAGCATGTCGGAATAAATCCTATTGTTGTCCATGGAGGAGGTCCTGAGATAAATGATGCAATGAAAAAAGCAAATCTCAAACCGTCTTTTGTTAATGGTCTTCGGGTAACGGACAAGGCAACAATGGAAATTGTCGATGATGTTTTTGAAAGCATAAATCTTATGCTCTGCAATCTTGCAAAAAAATTCGGCGGAAAGCCAATCTCAATATCTGGAAGAGACCATAAGCTGATTCTTGTAAAGCAGAAAGACGCTCAGCTCGGCTTTGTCGGCGAAATCAAAAAAATCAACACAGAAATCCTGCTGAGCTTAATTGACGACGATTACATCCCGGTAATTTCTCCGATAGGAGTTGACAAGGACAATCAGATATATAATATCAATGCAGACACAGCTGCATCAGCGCTCACGATTGCATTGAACGCAGAAAAACTCACAATCCTGACTGATGTCGAAGGAGTTCTCGAGAAAGGAAAACTTTTGGCTCACTTAACAATACGGCAGGCAAAGAAAAAAATCCGGCAAAATATTATAAGCAGTGGAATGATTCCAAAAGTAGAGGCATGCATGGATGCTGTTAAAAGCGGCTGCCCAAAAGCCCATCTGATTAACGGCACCATCAAGCACAGCGTCTTAATCGAGATATTCACCGACAAGGGTATTGGCACAGAAATTGTGAAAAACGGAAATGGAATCAGATAACCTTGACTATTCTAAAAAAGACACAATAATTTCACTCGAGAAAGAATTTGTGCTGCAAACCTATGAGCGCGCGAAAGTTCTATTTACGCACGGAAAAGGATGTTATTTGTATGATTCAGAAGGAAAGGAATATCTTGACTTTGTAGGAGGCATAGCTGTAACATCAGTCGGGCATGGAAACAAAAAAGTCGCAGAAGCCATTACATCTCAGGCAAAAAAATTCATCTCAGTCAGCAATTTATACTATTCACTGCCGATGGTAATTCTCGCTGAGAAACTCGTAAAGCTCTCAGGCATGAGCGCCGCATTTTTCTGCAACTCTGGAACAGAATCAATTGAAGCGGCAATAAAACTCGCGCGAAAATTCACAGGAAAAAAAGGGATAATCGCAACATGCAACTGCTTTCATGGGCGGACAATGGGCGCTCTCTCGATAACATACAAAGAAAAATTCCGAAAACCGTTTGAGCCATTAGTTCCAGGAATGTCATTTGTGACGTACAATGATTTGCAAGCCCTGTCAAATGCAATCTCTGATGACACAGCAGCATTTATCGTCGAGCCGATACAAGGAGAGAGCGGAATAATTGTTCCAGATGCTGGCTATATCATGGAAGCAAAAAAAATCTGCGAGAGTAAAGGCATACTTCTCATCATAGATGAAATCCAGACAAACATGCGGACAGGAAAATTCTTTGCATATCAGCATGAAGAAATTTTGCCGGACATAGTAACAATAGCAAAAGGAATTGCAAACGGCGTTCCAATAGGAATCCTTCTCACCACAAGCAAAGTCCGAGAAGCCTTCAAGCCCGGAGACCATGGAAGCACATTCGGCGGAAATGCTCTAAGCTGTTCTGCAGCAAACGCAGTAATTGATTTTGTCATCGAGAATAACCTCATTGAAAAATCCGCAGAAACAGGAGAATATTTCATGAAAAAACTAAACACATTGAGAAAAAAGCATCCAAAGATAAAAGAAGTCCGAGGAAAGGGTTTAATGATAGGAATAGAGTTAAATGTAAGTGCAAAGGAAATAGTCGAGAAATGCCTTGAAAAAGGATTGATAATAAACAAATGCTCTGATTATGTACTGAGATTATTGCCACAATTAATTGTAACAAAAAAGGAAATCGGAAAAGCAATTGCAATTTTAGACGAAGTTTTAGGCAGTTGAATATCCAATCTCTTTCAGATAATTCTCAATCTTCTCCTTTGCATCAGCATTTCCGTCGAAATTTCCAATAATCCTGTTCATCTCATTTCTTGAAAATATTTTTTCCTCAACAAGAAAATCAGTTAGATTGACTTTCCTTGAGAATGAAATCCTCTTCAATAAATAATCATACGGAAAATTAATTGCTGGCGTGATAATCTTTTTTGATAGCAGTTCCAGAATCATCTTATTCACCCACTCAATAACCAAATCATGCTGAACTGCATTCATAAAACCTGCGTCTGAACCAAAATACTTATAGAAAAACTTAATCATCTCAGGAAAATCCTCAGGCATCTCATTTAGAATCTCGTCGGTAACAGGACAAGTTCCAAGAATATTTTTAGGAATTGCCGGCTGTTCAACCTTCAAAAAAGGCGACCTCTGGAAAGGATACATCCTGCAGACATAAGCTCGTTTTGTATAGTAAATCTTGCATTTTCCGTCTTCAACAAGAAAAGGGCATTTGTCAAAATCCATGCAGTAAGTCACAACAATCGTAATATTCCTTTTCACATCATAAATTCCTCTGCTTGGAATAATCTTTGCATCAACATTAACTTCTATCTGCCACTTCTTAAAACGCTCAGCCTCCCAATCCCATAGCGGGAAAGAAATTCTCTCGAAAGGAATAAGCTGCACAAGAGGAAGTTTTCCATATCCATATTCCCTAAGAAAATCACTTTCTTCTTTGGAAATCATTCCCCTGATTCTTGTACAGCACTGACCTGGACAATTGCATTTGAACTGCATTTTCAAGCATAAATTAGAATATTGGAATCATTGATTGTTATAGTTCCCATAGCAAACATTTACAGCTTTAATATAATTAAATGTTTCTATGTTGTAAATTTAGGATTAGAATATCTTCTCACAAACAGTATAAATCCCTTTTCTGTTTCTCTCAGGATTCTGCTTGGCATTACCCATTTCTAAAATCTTAAACCCACTATACAAAAGAATCTCTCTCAGATTCTCTTGATTCTGAACATAATTCCTGACCATAATTGGATTTTGATTAGGATTTTCGCTGAGTGGATTCTCATAAACAAGATAAGTAAATTTATTGCCTTCATCAAATTTTCTTACTCTTGGCTTCTCATCCTCGTCTGGCAAATGCCTCACCATAACATACAAAATTCCAGATGAAGTCATAACTCTGTTTGCCTCTCCAAGTACAACCAACAATCCATTTGCAGTTGTAAGATGAAAAACGCCTCTTGCAACAATAGTTCTAAAATAATTGTCTTCATAAGGAAGATTTTTCATATCTCCTGCTCTGACTTCAGCAGAAGGAACCCTTGCCAAAGCATCTGACACAAATGCAGAAGAAATGTCAACGCCGTATAAAGGAAAAATCCCTCTCTTATATGCCACCTCGAGATTATGCCCTCCTGCACATCCTAAATCAAGTAGGGGAGCTTGAATAACACTTCCAAAATTATCAAAAAAATTAATAATATCTTCTTCTGGCTCTCGGTGAGAAAATTTCTGTGCATTCGGAGAATTAATATCAGACCATCTGTTTCTATTCAGCTTGTGCGCTTCCTCAATAGGAAAATCTGGCCATGACTCTATTCTTGAAATCAAATCATTCTGGTCTTGTGCAGGCATATTGGGAGGGGATACTATCAGCTATTATAATTTTCTGCATTCATAGTCAATATGTGAGGCTACAATTAATTTTTTACGTTTTTACTTCAACAGATATTCTTGAAAATCCATTAACAACACTCTGTGACTTAGCCATTTACTTTTTCCATAAATATAATTTCTTCCATTTGGACCTTCGACTTGAACAAATTTATAATCTCCATTATGTTCGATGTTCACTTCAGGAATATCTTCCAAGCCATTTTTATTCGCCAGTTTAATGAAATGGATTAAACGTTATAAAGATTTTGGTTCTTTAACTAAATCACAAAAAGGTTAGAAACTAATCACTTATTCGCAACAAACACAAACCCCGTTACCTTTCCTGTTTTCTCCTCGACAATTCTTGATGTCATCTTATTTTTCTCATCTTCGGTACATTCATCATAATATTTGACAACCAATTTCTTAGGCGGCTTCCCCAGATTATGAACCCTTGCAAGAATCTCCTGTCCGAGAAAGCATCCTTTTGTAAAAGAAACAAACTCCTCTGAAACATTCAACAACATTTCGTCCTTGTAATCAATCCCGTGCAAAGGAATATTATTCTCGACTCTGAAAGATGTAAATCCCTCGTCAGAAACACTTGCATCGAGAGATTTTTTTGTCACAACAATCTTCCAGTTTTTCCCATGATTGCACAAAACAGAAAATTCTCCTTCTGATATTTTATAATTTCCATCCAAATCAAAATAAGCATTCCATCCAGCAATCTCCATCTTTGTTTTGCTCAGCATCAAATACTTTTCAATATGCTTCTTCAATTTCTCAACTGCAAAGTCCTCAATGAGAATCAAAACCTCGTCGGAATTCACAAGAATTTGCTCAAATGTCGCAACAATCCTTCCAGTCATATCAACAAAAGCATTCTTTGGATTGTCGAGACCATTTGTTGTAATTCCATTCAGCAGTTTTGCAGGATTATTCCTGAACAGGATTGCTGTCTTTGAAAGTTTGAAAAGCCTCATTTTTTAAGTAATGTTTAAATAAGATATAAAACTTCCTGCTTGAAATATTAGTAAAATATTCCACCCAACAAACTCCATCTTAAACAGATTTCGAGGCGCAAAAAATGACTGGAAAACCAAATGCAATCTATATCGCTGGAGGAGGCGGAACAGAAGTAATCTCAGCAACTGCTTATGGAATTGCCGACAGAATATTTAGAGAATATAGAAATAATGTAGGAACATTATATGCAGCTGTTGGCGGTATGAGAGGAGCATTGAACGAAGACCTCGCAGATGTATTTGGCTGGGCTGCTCAGAAAGGAAGCGGCTCTGCACATGAAAGATTAAATCAGCTAAAATTCTATTCATGTTCAGTATTTGGAACATCAAGACATAATCCAGACGAAGAAGACTGTAAACGGCTTGTTGATGTTTTCAAAGCCCACAACATAAGATATGTCTTTCTTAATGGCGGAAATGACACTATGGAGAAAGCAATCAGGATTCAGGAATATGCTAAAGAACAGGGAGTGGAATTAAATATCGTCGGAGTTCCAAAAACTATTGACAATGATTTGCTTGGAACATATATCTGTCCGGGCTATCCAACATTTGCAAAATGGGTTGCATATAACACAATGAGTCTTGCAAGAGATTTAGATTCATTCTCGCTATCACCTAACTCAGCAAGAGGAGGAAAAGTCAAAGAAGGTGCAATTGCACAGGTTTTAGTTGTAATGGGAAGAGATGCTGGATGGGGAGCTGCTGCAAGTATCTTAGGAGAACTGGATGAGAGTTATGCTCCGCATATAATCCTGACAAAAGAAGGCGGATTTTCTGAAGAAAGATTTTTAGCAAGAGCGCAGGATACGTTTGATAAGTATGGGCAACTCTTTGTTGTTGCATCAGAAGGCGCGCATGATGGAACAGATTACCTAGCCAATCGTCTTAAGGTAACATCAGATAAACCAGAACTGGCATTCAAATACCATACAGACTTACACAAAAACGCAAGCGTCAGCGACGGAAGACTTGCATTGTTTCTAAAACTTCTCCTTGAAGATAGATTAAAGATTCCAACAGATGTGTACAAAGACTTCAAGGTAAGAGCAGAAGGACCGAATTACTTAGGAAGAAACAATCTGGAGATACTATCAGCTCCGGATTTTTTCTCAGCAATTGCTGCAGGAGAATCAGCAGTTGATTTGACTATTGGAGAAGGAAAAACAGGAATCATGGTAACGCTTACAGAAATACCCGGAATTACCGGAGATGTGTCATTGGAAAAAGTTGCAGATTCCAAAAAAGGCAGCAAAGCAATGACAAAGACATTAAGCAGTTTGTTTTTAGATGGACACCCTGCGATAATTAAGGATGGAATGATGATAGACCGAGAGGTATTCTGGGAATATGCAGAAGATTACATAGACCTCAACGGCCCAAACAGAAGTGAACTATTGAGAGGAGAAGGATTCCTGATCCCATTGCCAAGAATAGAATTCCCTCTTGAACAAAGAGTTCTGAGTCCATATTAGAGTTAAAATTATTTTACTTTTTCTTTCCATTCCCTACCAATCCAATAATTCCACCGCAAACTTTAAATACCAGCGCAGACTACTGCTACCACTTGATAATAACAGCATTCAGTGAGGTGCGTAAATAATGAAGAAATACAAGAAATACCAATCAATTATACTATCTGCAATAATCATGCTTTTGCTAGCATCGTCAGTATTTGCCGGAGACCTCTCAGTAAATCCGTCCAGCGAAACAAAAACAGCAAACATAAACGAAAAGATTTCTTCAGTCCTGAGAATATCAAACTCAAACCCGTTAGAAAACATCAACACAGCTCTTCCTTTTACGATAGTCCTGAAAGGAACAAGAAACAACGAATCAGTTTCAATCACATACAACACATCATCGCCAGTTGCAGTTCCTGCGAACAGCATTATAGACCTAAACTATTCATTCAACATTCCAACAGATGCATTCTCAGAAGCATACACAGGAATATTCAACTTCACATCAGGAAGCAATTCAACAGCATACGCATTAAGTCTGAACATAAATCCTTCGCCGCAAATCAAATTCTCAAACATATCAAGAACACATCCAAGAGGATATTCAAGAACATACTCGCTTGCATTTGAAAACACAGGAAACACAGATTTGAGCATTTCTCTCGGAAAAAATGACTTAATATCCCAGACAAACGCATCAAACAAAATTACAGCAGACAAGCTTGTAATTAGCAGTTCAGCATTCAACCTCTTGTACAAAGAAACAAAATCAGCAACACTCGACATAACAATTCCGTTAGGAACACCAGCTGAAACATACACCGGCGACATTACAGTAACTTACGCAGGAATCCAGCAGTCATTAAAACTTACAATAGCAGTTGTAGAACCAATATTAACAATAGAAATACCCTCAAAGATTGATTTTCCGACAGGCGACCACAACACAACCCAGACGGCAACATTCGACATAAAAAACACAGGAAACATTGATTTGACAAACATAAAATTTACAACATCAGCAGACATCAAATACAACAGCTCATTCAACAGCACACAGCCATTCACGCTTAATGCAGGAGAAATAAAATCACTCTCGATAAAAACCTTGATTCCACTTAAAGAAAAGACAGAACTGCATTCGATAGGAAACATAAAAATACAAACAGACCAGAAAAACTTTACAGGCTCAGCATTAAATATAGCTGTATTAAGCAAGCTCGAAATAGATGACATGGACTTCATAATAAAAGACGACTTTGACAACAAAGATTCATCAGACAGCAACCTTGTAGATGGAGACACTGTTGACGTAAAAGCAAAGCCGACATCAAAAATAACAATGGAATTCAAGATAAAAAACAAATACACAGAAAACTCAAACATTGACTTTAACGGCGTTACAATAACAGCAACAATAAGAGACATTGAAGACGGAGAAAATGTTGAGCTTGAGAGCGATGATTTTGACATTGACGCAGGTAAATTATCTTCGAGAGTTGCTCTTGAATATGATATTCCTGTAACAGCAGAAGACGAAACTTATCAGGTAGATATTGTTATTGAAGGAGAAGATGATAATAACATTGTGCATACAACAACAAGAACAATTTTCTTTAAAGTTGACAAGAGAAGCAAAGACATTGCAATAAAAACTGCGAATATCTTTCCTGATATAATCTCGTGCGACAGAAAAGTAAATGCAGATATAAAGCTTGTAAACGCAGGCAAGGATGATGAAGATGATGCAAAAGTAACAATCACCAACGATGCTATTGGCGTCAATCAGATAATAAGCGGAATAACTCTCAAAGCAACAGATGATGAGGATGAAAACACATTCGAGAAAACATCAACATTCTTCATCGGAAAAAATGTCCCTGCTGGAACATATCCATTAGCATTCAAAGTATTCATCTCTGGAGATGTCTTGTTTGCATTGCAGACAAAAAACATCGTCATAAATGATTGTGCAGCCAATCTGCTTCCGAAAGACAATAATAATCAGAACAATCAGCAGAATAACACGCAAAATAACAGCGAGAAAAAGAATGACACAATAATAACTCCTCCAGAGGACAATAGTGAAGATACAAGTTCAGATGATGACACAATTATCGTCGGCGAGCAGTCATTGATGAAAAACCCATTCTTCATAGCAGGTTTATTTGTCGTAAACGCTGTTGTGCTGATAGGAATAATTTTCCTCATTGCAAAAGTTATGATGAATAAGCAAGAGCCCGGATTCAGGGAATAATTTCTAAGGAGTAATCTATTATGGCAATTGACGAGTTTGTTGCGGATTTAGATTTCATGAGAAGGCGTGATGCGCGACCTTTTCTGGAGGAAATGGAGAAAAGAAGAAATTCATTAATAAGGGTAGGACTTCTTGCAGGATTTCTTTTTTACGGAACTCAATTGGCGCAGAATATTATTGCACCATCTATTCCTTATTCTAACTCTATTTCTGTCGCAGGTGTATCTGCCAAGAAAAAAATTCAGGCAGTGCCATCATTAGAATCAATTCTTCCGGGCGCAAGAAATAGCAATTATGTTAGTGAAGAGGACAAAATTATCAGACTGCAGAATACTGCGAAATATTGGAGGGCAATTGAGGAAGCAGAAAATAGGTATCATCTTCCAAGAGGATTGCTTGGAGGATTAGTTATGTGGGAGAGCAATGGAATTCCTACTAAGAGAAGCGGCACAGGCGCGGTCGGACTTACAATGCTTACAAGCATAGCTTGCAGGGAACTTGGGGTAAACCCCGGAAGGAGAACAGAGTCATATTTCAGCATTATTAATGGAGCTAAATATCTTGCATGGCTTATTGGCAGAGAAGGCGGCAGTTTAAGTGCAAGGAATATTCTTGATGCAGTTGCAGAGTATGAATTAGGTCCTTATTCAGGAGTGCATGGCGCAACTTCTTATTCAAGACGGGTTTTAGAATGTGCTAATTTTTACAGGGAGAATTTGCAGGAAGTTAGGAATCGTAATTCATCGAGAGGAAAATATCCTGATTACAAACTTGTAAGGAGAAAATCTAATGGACATGATGTATTCAGAACTAGATTGAAGACGGATGGGACTGCAAATGATATTGCTTCTGTTTTTAATGATTATATTGCTCAAAAATTTTCAGGAAAATATAATGAAACGAGCAGAGACAAGGTTACGGATGCAAACAGAAATAGGTATCGAGGGAATATTCCTGAAGGTACAATTGTTTTTATTAATGTTCCAAGAAGCTGAGGAATTAATCCGCATCCTTAGCAATCCAGAAATCAGCCCACACAGGATAATGGTCAGAAACCTTCTCGGTAAAGTTCTGAGTCAGGTTATATTCTGTATCAAACCGCACAACTTCCCATCTGCCTGTGAAATCCTCTCCGGTAAAATTTCCAAGGAAAACAATTCTGTCATAAGTGCAGTTTGTTGATTTTGTTGTTGTGTCTGCGAAATTTTCAACAGCCCAGAAATATTTAGCATCGAGAAATTTCTGCGTCAAATTATTCTCTTTGAAATAAGTGCAGTCAGCATTATAATCACCGAGGACAATTATATCTGTCTCATTCGGATATTTTGAGAGGAAATCAATCACAACATCATCAAGTTTGTTAATTTCCCTTGTTGCATCCTCTGGCTTTGTATGGATATTTGCCAATGCAAAGTCAAAATTTCCAGATTGGAACTGCGCAACAAACGGCTCTCTTTCAAAAGAATCATTCACATCGGCGAAAACATAGGCAGTCCCATTTTTGTAAGATATTTTATCTTTGTTAAAAAAGAAAGCATACTGCTCCTTGCTTGATGTCCTTCCTAATCTTTCAGAAGATACAACATCAAATCTTGAGCCGTTCATAGAGTTGATTTCATTTAGGAAAAACGGAATAACTGTTCCTGATGAATCCCTGAATTCTTGAACTGCAACTATGTCAAATTTCCTAACAATTTTCTTCAAAATCTCGACGACATCTTTTTTAGCTGCCTTTGCTGTGCCAAAAACCTGAATATTAAATGTTGCAATTTTTATTGTGCCAGAATCATTCTGGGATTGTGAATTATTAGAGGTATTTGCAGACGGCTCAGCAAAGATTTTCTCTTCTTGCTGTGTTATTTCTTTTGCTGGTTCTGGAGCTGCATCTTGAGTTTGAGTTCTGCTTTCATCAAGATTGCTTATTGTTTCGCATCCCAAAATAAAAAGGATGGATAATATTCCAAAGATAAATAGTATGCTTCTCTTTTTCATTTCCTACAATTAATATTTACCGATGATGAATATAGACTGTCCCCTACACCGTCTTTTCTGGAGGATTGCGGCTGACTTTCAGTATATTGTAATTAAATATAGGGTCCCTTGGAACTAATAAAGGAACACTGGCTCCATCAGCTAAGTAGATTGCAAGAGGCTTAAATGCTGTTCTTTGCTGCCCTTTTCCAAACCATGAGCTGGGGTCTGCAAAGCCGTAATCAGAAGAACCTGTCTTCCCAATCACTGGAAAAGTAAAAAATCCGGCAAACTCACTGCCTGAGTATATCTCCTTGAGAACCTCGAAATATTTTATTGGTCCGTATTTCTGTTCCGCAAGTATTTTCGGCACTACAACTTGACACTCATCATCATATTGAGTAGGTCTTTTATTTGTTACACCTGTGAGGGATAAAATAGCATCTTCCAAATTGACATCCCTTACCAAAGACATTATTGGGTGTAAACCCTCATTGATTCCTTCTGAGCCAAACCCAACTCCCTGTGAAAGCCATGTTGAATAAAGAAATTTTCGGCCCACTCCGCTTTCCCTCAAAAACTTGTCTCCATTTATTTTTTTCCTGCCAGAGGCAATAAGTTCCAACGCTTCCTGTGCATTTGGCAGAGGGATTTTGCCGCTTGTCTGCCATTCCAGAAAAAGGTTGGCATAATTGTTTCTGCCAACAATGGTTGCCTCTACTTCTGTTTTCCGTTTTATAATACCTCCAAAATCAGTTCTGCCTCTATATTCGACTCTGGCTTTAACGGAAAAATTGTCTGGAAGGAAATCATCAGCAGGAATAAGGAAATAGCCGGTATTACTTTCTCCTTCAACATTCACAATCAAAGCTACAACAGTTCCACCCTGCATTAGCGTTGTTATTCTGACTGCAGACGGATCTACTGCTGAACCTCTGATAAGCTCCTTGTACTCTTCTAAAGAAATATTTGTAGAGTCTACCATTTTAATTTTAACAACTTAGTTGTGGAATCTCATCCCATATTTGCGGTGTTGAATAAATAAAAGGGCATTTTTTTCTTTGGGTTAATTGTTAGTTACATCTTTTTTTCCATAGCTATCGCTATGTCTCTGCGTATTGGCACATTTTGTCGTATGCCCAGAACTTTCT
>Ga0209514_10003423_pt1 | contig 22671 bp, 20 predicted proteins | sample Subgrocontami58m_FD_187452 | JGI IMG/M metagenome (GOLD analysis project Ga0209514, IMG submission 187452) | Subsurface groundwater microbial communities from S. Glens Falls, New York, USA - GMW37 contaminated, 5.8 m (SPAdes) (version 3) | ecosystem: Environmental > Aquatic > Deep subsurface >...
CGGAACCAGACGCGATACTTCTTCCGGTTTCCAGCGCAAATTCGACAGCTTTTTGCTTTTCGCGCCTCTTCTCAAAATAGCCGCTAACAAGGCCGCGCGCGAGGCCGCGATCTTAGCATCTTCAAGTTGAAATATCGATATCAATCGATAGCCTGCGAAAAGCTTTTAAGAGCAGGATCAAGCTCGTGCCTCCCTTGAAAACAAATGGCATCTTAGATCGGATGAGCCCGCAGAGCAAAGCCATCGCGTAAATACTCTTCTCCAGAAGAGCCGGATCAACCCGACCAAGCTCTTCCCGCTTCCCCTGAATCCAGCCTTTTGTAAAACATTTATTTTCAATCATATCTGTAATAAATCCATCAAGTCCACTTTTATTAAATAAGTGGAGTTAAGTGACTACACTTTGAAAGAACCCTTTTTCACGCGCAACTTCCGCCTTTTGGCATAACTTAAAAGCGTTGCTATATCCACACGGCCGCTTTCCAAAACATTCGACCGAACGCGATAGCATTCCTCCACATCCATTAATTTGAGCTCCCGGGCCTCCACCAATAAATCGACCAAAATCTTCTCAATGCGAGCAACGTGGCCATCCACTGGTTCGCGGGAAATACTCGGACGGATAACAACGGTCTTCTTCCCGATAACAAAACGCCCTGCGTCCTTACCGCGCGGATTCAACCACGCATCATAACCCGCATCTTTCAGGAAGTCATAAACGCTCGCCATGGAATCCCTGTCCGTAAAAAGGAACGTTACAAACTTGCTGAGCATATGATGCATATGCATCTTCAACTGTTCCGTTGACCAAGAGGAAAACGTCAATAGAGGATATTTCTTTCCAATAAGGGCGATGAGTTCCTGTACGGCCGTTCGATCCGCCTCAAATGGCTGAGCAATCACAGAATACCAGCCCCGACCGGCGCCATGCACATTCCCCTGCTTCATAAGATCAACAAGGTAATGATTCAGTGTCGCCTGTTTCAAAGAAGAATACCGCGACGGTAACACAGAATGGACATCTTCAAGACTGAAGTATTTCCGCTTACCCAAGAGGTTTAAAATCCTACCACTCAATAGAAAATCTTTTAAATCTGTTTTCTTCATCATTACTCCTCACTGTCGGAAATCATCCGTTAATGCAATCTTAAGAACTATTTCATAAAAGATTTTAAACCGATTAATCTCAAAAAATTATTTGTCTTCATATTCTCCTAATGATTATCATTCCCGAATGCTTTAATCGGGAATCCGGATTTAAAAATATTTTTTTCTTCTTCAACCTCTCTTTATAGACAATTGTGATGTCCCTGGAATTACCCAAAAAACCAAAACCCCGGAGGCTTTCTGTACTAATCTGAAAAGTGCGTCAAGATAAAAATGAACCCGTCCCTATTTCCTTTTTCTATGAATCCCTCTTGGCCTAAGGGCCTTCCGACGCGCGCGTGTTTCTTAAAAAGATTCATATCCCGATCCTTGTCTTGGTCTGCTAAAAATGCCTTCCAATCTTCTATTTCTTCAATAACAAAGTTATCGGATAATAATAAATCTTTTGTTTTATGAAGAAATGGCCATGTCAATGAATTAAGTGATGTGTCTCCGGAATTCTTATCCCGGAATTCCCTTTATATCGAAACTACCTGTAGCCGAATACCATGCGTCAACCCTGAACTTCCCAATGTCCGCCTTTATCAGGGCCGATTCGGCGAATACGACCAGCATCCTTTAACTTCTTTAAATTCCACTCAACACCGCGACGGGTTAGACCAGTCTTAATCATAAACTTCTTCTGCGTAATTTGTGGATTCTCTTTAATTAAAGCCAAAATTTTCTCCACAGTTATCTCCACAGTTATCTCCACAGTTTTCTGATCACCTGTCCGCCCCCCGACCTCAAGCCCCTCTCCTTCTTCCCACCTCGGACGATGAAAAGAAACGACAAATCCCGTTTTAACGCGCTTGAATTCAACCTTGATTCCAACGGCAGTACACTCATCATAAATTCTCTTAAGCCCACTCGCCCACTTCTCAATGTCAGCGGATAAATACATCGTTTCAGCGATCAAGGGATTCCGAAGAATGGAATACCCATCCCCTTTAATAAAATCTTCCGGCGCCAATTCATCAGGAAAAGTTCCGGGATTATAAATCTCAATCCTGTCTTTAAAAATAGCGACTTCATTGCCCTTTGGATTCGTGTAATCCCTATGACAAAGCGAATTGCCAATGGCTTCGGAAAACGCCCTAACTGGGATTTCCGGAATCTCTTTACGACGGCTTTCAGATAAATCAGCGCGCCATTTGATGTGTTCTTGAATATATGCCTCAGATTGTCGGCGCAAGTTGAAAATGTTGCCCTTAAATTTTTTAATATCAAGAAACGTGATCTTATCCGTACCGGCAAATACAGCGGCTTGGACTTCCATAGAATTATCATTGCAAAAAAGTACTTCCGTCGCTTTAATCAATTTCTCGCCGGGTAACAGGTGCAACTTCTTCAAAGTCGTTTTCACATTCGAATACTTAAAATTAATACGTCCTTCTTCGTTCGCTCTACGCATGTAATCTTTAAGTGTCCGAATATCGACGTCCTTCAATTGCCGCTCTGAAGTCTCGCTTTCCCAAAGAAGTTTCTTCTTGCTTAAAATAAGCGTTTCAATCTTATGAGGACTCATTGCCTTGTTCGATTCCCCAACACGGATATACGCCCTGCCATAAGCGAAATACGGGCTGTTAATCCCATGTGCCTCGATAACAATACAATTCTTTCCTTCAATCTGACGTGTTTCGACCTTTGGATAAATTTTCGGCTCTATATTATCCACCACCGCCTGCGTCACTTCCTTGATTGTCATCCGCCCAATGTCCTGACCGACGACTTTCCCATCATCGGAGATCCCGAAATATACCTCTCCCTGGCCATGCTTATTAATCATAGCCGCGATAGCAACGACCGCATCTTTAAGCTCTGCGGTCGATTTCTTAAACTCTATTGTTTCCGTTTCCTTATGCGTCATCAAATTTCCTCATTTTTTTATTGTCATATTTCAGCCTTTAAAATAAACCGCTTTGTCAAGTTGTCGAAAAAGGTACGATAGAAAACTTAGCATGTCTAAACAATCTTCTTTTGAGATTGGCCAATCAAGCGCTGGCTCATGAGCAGTCGGATTTCTCATTGCTTGCATCAGGCCAGCTGACAAAAACTTGACCCCCTCTTGAACATTCCTATCTGTTTCTGTTTTACAAGCCGTAACCTTCAATACGCCATTTGATGCCCAAGCATCCATCATTAAACTTTGGCCATCTTTAACCATTTGCGCTTTTTCTTGAACCTTTTTGTTATATACCTTTGCCGCCTCAAAAACAGCGTGAAAAAAATTACCTTGAACAAATAATTTGGAACAATGCTTATGGATTTCTTGATGAAAACTTCGTGCATAAAATTCTTTAACAGCTTCTGTTTGAAATTGAATAGCAATACCAGCCTTTTTAAGAATTTTGTCCATATCCGGTTTGTGCGATTCTGGCACGATTAGATCAAGGAACTGCGATAACCTTTCATTTCGTTCGGCATTATTCATCTCTTGCTTCGCAAGCGTAAGAATCCAATCATGAATAAGCTTTGCTCGAGTAGAAGTAATTGATTCATTGGGGAAGATTTCGCATTGAAAAGTAAAAACAGACTTTGCCGCGCGGTTAATCTCATTCACTGCAGAATCATATTTAAGCAAATTTCCTATTTGGATTGCCACAAGACGATAATTCATAAACTTCCCTCATTTTCAACGCTAAACTTTATCACTCATTTATCAAGCCCATCTCCGATAAAAAACGCGAAGGAGTTTTAGCCCATCCCCGATATTTTTCAGAATATGTAAGCGTTAAACTTTTTATTGCCCGCGTAATAGCTACAAAGCAATTCCGCCGTTCTTCCTCCATTTCCGGGCTTTTATCGCCCTTCTGTTTACTTTGAAAAGACGGCAATTCATCTTCGACAAGCCCTACCAAATATACATGATCAAATTCTTTCCCTTTTGCGCCATGAATTGACATAAGCACTACGGTATTGGGTTTTATCCGTGACTCTTTCGAATGCATTTGTACCTCTTGTAAAAAAGCTTCCAACGATAACTCCACGCCCAAAGAAGTCACTATTTCCTTAACGAGTTCTTGCCAAACTGAACGCTCCTCTTCATACCCAATAAATACTTCTGCCCCTTCGGTATTTGACGATACGGCAGGATTCTTGACAAGCTTTTCAAACCAGTTAACTGCGTTCTTGCTAAATAAACAGAAATTATTTCCTCCGCTAATAAATACACGTAATTCGTCTACTATCTCCTTAGTCAAAGCATTAGTACTCTTTTGTTCAACAAATTTTATCCAATGCTGTAAATAGCCCAACGTTGAAGATTGTGCTTGTGTAACTACTTCGTCAGGATCAACTTCAACGCTGGTAAGCTGATCAAATGCACCACATAAAACCTCCAAACTTGTCCTATCCTGCCCATTGCTAGCAAGCCTTAAAACGGAATGTAGCCAAACAAAGGGAGTGCTAATAAATTCGTCCTTCCTCTGTGCCACAATCGCGGCAATTCCCTGATCTTTTATCGCCTTAAACGCACCATCAAGCAATTTTCGATTTCGGGCTAAAACAACTACTGATCCAATCTGATTTGAATGCAGACGTTTAATATCCTCTCCTATACCTTTAACTTCTGCATCAAAATCAGAAAACCGTGGCAATAAACGCACAACTTCTGCATTTCCACTGATTGGTTTATACGCTATAAGCGGTTTTTTATCCGGAGACCGAAGGAAATTATAACTAATCAAATTATTGGCAATTGATACAACTTCCGGAGGGCATCGGTAATTTGTAGGTAATTGTAAAATCTCCGGAGAATAATCTTTTACAAATTGTTCAATTCGTTTATGGCTGGCACCATTCCATTGATAAATAATTTGATCATCATCAGCCACGATAAAAAGATTTTTGTACTGATCCCCAGACAAAGCTCGGATCAATTTATATTGAGCCTCATTTGTATCTTGGAATTCATCTATGCAAATGTATGGATAAACAGTTCGATAGCGCTTTGCAAAAGCAGGAAACTTAACAAAAAGGCGATAGGTGTGAAAAATTAATGAATTGAAATCTAACGAGTTGCGTATAGATAATTCCTTTTCATAGGCAGGATAAACTAACGCCATACGTTTCCCAAACTCTTTATCCCGAAAAACATCACCGCACTGCTCTGGTTCAATAAGAAAAGATTTCAATCTTTGTATGACAGGCAATGTCTTTTTATCAAGATCGGTTATTATGTTGCTTTCCTTTTTCGCCTCTTTTACGGCCTCATCTAAGACTGCTTGGAGATCAAAATCTTGTGAATAGATCTGAAAATTAGGATTAATCCCCAAATGGACACCATGCTGACGTAAAACATCTGCACAAAACGAATGAAATGTACCTAAAAACAGCCTGCTTTCCTGTCCCGGGACAAGGCTGGCAACTCTTAATCGCATTTCATCTGCGGCCTTATTAGTAAAAGTAAGACCGAGAATTCTGAAATTCTTATCCTGACTTGAATCAAGAATTTTTGCTATACGACATGTCAATACACGTGTTTTCCCAGACCCGGGCCCTGCAAGTACCAACAATGCCCCTTCTCCCCATTCAGCGGCTTTTTTTTGAACCGGGCTAAGTTTTTGCCACGCATTCTCTAATTCTTTATTCTCCATATCATTTCCCCAATACCACAGCATCATTAATCAAGGTAGTAAGAAAACTTGGCACCCTGTTTTTCTCCATACCTTTTTCTCGAAGTTTTGAAATTAACCCGTAGGCATAACCAACCTTATCATCATGTATAATCTTTAATACCTCTTCCTCATATCCTGCATCGCCGGATTTATTTTTTAATTTCTTTCCATTATCAGCAATGAGTTCTGCGTACTCATTAATAAAACCATTCTTGATTAAAAACTCTTCCAAATCCTTGCATGAATTAGGCCATAGTCTGATTTTAGTTGCGTTTTGCGCTTCGCTTGCGCCGCGATTCTTGACTTCTTTGATTGAATTCTTCCCTTGATCATCATTATCACAAAGCATCAACCAAGGAATCTCAAATGTGCGCGCTAACCCAACAAATAATCCAGCGGATCCATTGTTCCTATAATCAATTACCGCAATCCCATTACAATCGAGTGGATTCCCTAAAATTTCAGCGAAAAAACGCACAATTGGATATTCAGACTGCCCTTCACAAAGAATCCATGCATGAGCAAAAAGAATTTCACCTCTAATTCGCTTAGCACATGTTTCTAACTTGACCAGATCTTGATCGGTTAAATATAAACATGATTCTTCGTAAAGCCTCTTTAATTCACCATGCACATCAGTCTCTCCGGGATACAGCGATAGAAGCGTGCGGTATTCCGACTCTTCCATTTTTCCATTTAATAACAAAATTGATGTAGTTGCGTCATATTGGTATTTCAAAGATGACTGTGAACAAAAAGTATCCAATCCGTCCTTATTGGAGATTCTTGCCGAGAAAAACCTCTTAACACAATAAATATTTGAGGAAACATCTGATCTTCTAAACAATTTAATATTCTGAAATGGGATTTCTTGAATAAAATGAGGCGAATGCGACGATATAATCTTTTGTGTCTTTAATTCACAGAGATTCGCGGCAATCGCACGGGTAGCTTGTGGATGTAAATGTGCCTCTGGTTCTTCTAAAGTTAAGATCGCTTCTGTTTCTGCTTCAAAAGAAGGCTTCAAAAGGATTTCTATGTAAGCATAAAAAAGAAATAGCACTGTTAAGCTTTGTATTCCTTGACCATGACGGAACAATGGGATATCAACATCACTTCCTTTTGGCTTAATGACAACCTCTGATTTCGACATTAAATCCCACGGCTTTAGAGGCAATGCTTGAATTGAAGTATTACTCCCATCGCCTAATGCCATAATTTTCTGCACTTTAGCAAAAGAAGTTCTGAATTGCTCGAGTCTAGGGTCCGCCTTTAAAAGATCTTGATTAATCTTTAAAAGGTCTTCGCTAAGAGATTTTCTTTGTTCATCACTGATTTTCAAATCCTTTAAAAATCTACCCCAGTATTGCGAACGAACTGAAAACTCATCATTTGCATCTCTTAGGGCTGACAAGGCAAACAGTCGTATATAAGATAAAAATCTGGGAATATTCCGGGGATCTGCCGCCTTTCCTTTTAATGATTGGCCATCAATAGATAAAAATTCCACTTTAGAAGTAATCGTTTTACTAATTGTGTCTGGCTTACTCGACAACCGAATTCCTATTGAATCAATATCCTTAACAGGATCAATTTGAATGATATCGTGCAGTGCTTGCGACAATGATTCCGGCCATTCACCAGAAACATCTTCCCTAAACCACAGCTCAATCTCTATGCCCTCACTTGACAGAGGAGAATCCCCTGCCTTAGACATATAGTAATCATATTCGTCAAATATCACATTCTTCCCAAAAGATGCGCGAGTTAATACAATTCCCAAAGCATCCATTAGGGCCGTTTTGCCGCTATTATTTTCTCCAATAAGAACACAGGTATCGCCTACAGGCATTCTGACGTCCTTAAAACAACGGAAATTTTTAACTGCAATCTCACGAAGCTTCATAAAATATACTCACTTTTTTTATGCATCTTCCTTCCCCGCCTCATAAGTGACTGCGAAGATTGAGTCTGCCAGCCACTTGCGAAAACTCTGATTATCGCTGTATTGCTTAAACAGTTCAGCATGATCCGTGAAAAGCCCCAGAAGCACCTTTTGCAATACCTTGTCGTGCTCAATGCGGGCGTTTTGCTTATCGGAATTCTTAATCGCGTTCTGGTAAGCCTTATCTGCTGACACCTTCGCAGGAATTTCTTCCGCAATAACCTTGCGAATTCTATCAACGTCTTTCCAATCGATATTGCCAAATTGATCATTAAACATCTTGATAATATTGCTGAGCAAATCGAGCTCGGGCTCCGCCTTTCTGCCTCCGCCGCTTGTCGGAACAGCATCCACTTCTCCGTCCTTATCCATTAAAGCAATGTCTATGGCCGCCTTTGCCTCAACCCGATAACTATCCATATCAATTGCCTCTAAAACCCCTTTTGATAAATCTTCTTCTTTCGGAGCCGGAAGTTTTGGATTCAAGAAATTTAAGAATATGGACAGCTTCTCCCATGCGGCATTCGTATACGGAAGGATCGTTGCCAAAAAGCTATAGGTTCGTACAAACGTCTTTGATTTTCCTTTAAAGTCGACCTGACCATCTTCGTCAAGATTCTCTTTATAAGCCGCGACGCAAGCGTCAAGAATCGGATCAAGACGATCCCGATCCGCTCCGGATAAATACAGCTGAACAAATTCCTCAACCTGCGGCCCTGCGTATACCTGATAACCGTCCAGACTCGCCTGCAGATCATGAAGCTTGTTCGGATCCGTTTCTTCGCTCAAAATCGTAGTGCGATAATAAGGCTCGAAAGCTTCCCTGATAGTATCTGCGGTATTATAAAAATCGAGCACAAAGGTATCATATTTCTGCGGATGCGCCCGGTTAAGCCGCGACAACGTCTGAACGGCCTTTATGTCCGTCAATTGCTTATCCACATACATGGTATGAAGCAACGGCTCGTCGTAACCAGTCTGAAACTTCTCGGCGCAGATAAGAAACCGATATGGCTCCTCCTTGAATCGGTCTGTAATCACATTGCTCGGAAAATCATTCATCGATGATTCGGTTAATTTCTTCCCACCATATTCATATTCTCCGGAAAACGCAACTATAGCCTTGCAACGGCTCTTGATTTCTTTTAAGTAATCTTTAATCGCATGATAATACTGAATCGCGCGCTCAATGCTCCCAGTCACCACCATTGCCCGGGCCTGACCATTAATCTTGCGATGCGCAATCACCTGTTCGTGAAAATGATCGACGATTATCTCCGCTTTCTGCCGAACCGCGTGATCATGGGATTCAACATAGTGGCGCAATTTCTTGCAAGCCTTCTTCACGTCAAATTGTGGATCATCCGGAACAGTTTTCATAAGACGGTAATAGCTCTCAACCGGCGTATAGTTCTTTAAAACATCCAAAATGAAGCCTTCTTGGATCGCCTGCTTCATCGTGTATGAGTGAAATGGCCGATGCTTGATCGTCTCACCTTCTTTATAGGGCTCCCCAAAAATCTCAAGAGTTTTATTTTTAGGAGTCGCGGTAAAAGCGAAATAGCTGGAATTCTTTAACATCTTGCGGGATTCCATGATCCGGTTAACGGTATCCTCGAATGTCTCCTGCTCCTCTTCCTTTCCTTCTTCCGCAAGAACCTTATGCATCTTTGCTGTTGTTCTGCCGCCTTGGCTTGAATGCGCCTCATCAATAATAATAGCGAACTTCCGATTCCGATGCTCGTCACCAATCTCATCAAGAATAAAGGGAAACTTCTGAACGGTTGAAATAATAATCTTCTTCCCTGATGTCAAAAACTTCTTAAGGTCGCCAGAATTTTCCGCATGCCCCACGGTAGAAGCGACTTGAGCGAATTGCTTAATAGTATCTTTGATCTGCTTATCAAGAACCTTTCTGTCGGTAACAACGATCATTGAATCAAAGACTGGCTTATCATTCTTCTCAACGGCAATAAGCTGATGCGCCAACCACGCAATAGAATTGGACTTCCCGCTCCCGGCCGAATGTTGAATAAGATACCGCCTGCCAACATCGGACTCCCGGGTTTTAGCAAGTAATACCCTGACAACGTCAAGCTGATGATATCGCGGAAATATCTGCCTTTGTTTCTTACGGCCAGTGCGCTCATCTTTCTCTTCTACAATCTGCGCGTAATTTTCTAATATATCGGTCAAGCCCTTCTTGGTAAGAATCTCCTTCCAGAGATAATCGGTCTTTAGCCCATTCGGATTGGGTGGATTACCGGCTCCGTCATTCCATCCTTTATTAAAAGGCAAAAACCACGATCCCTTGCCTTTCAAATGCGTACACATCCTCACCTCATGGTCATCCACGGCGAAATGAATCATACAGCGGCCGAACTGAAACAAAAGCTCCCGAGGGTCGCGATCTCGCCTATATTGCTGAACGGCATCCTCAACGGTCTGTTTAGTAAGACTGTTTTTTAACTCAAAGGTGGCTATCGGTAATCCGTTTATAAAAAGGCACAAATCCAAAGACAGCTGGGTTTCGTCTTTGCTATAACGCAATTGCCGGGTAACACTGAAGATATTCTGAGAAAAACGTTTTACTGCCTCTTTATTGCCCGCTGTAGGTGTACCATAAAACAAATCAATCGTATGGGGCCCGTGCTTTGCGCCATTACGAAGCACATCAATCACGCCCCGCTTTGCGATCTCCCCTTGGAGTCGCGCAAGGGATTGCTGACGCTTCGGTGAATCTGATTCTAAATCGAGAGCTTCAACTAATTTGGGCTGGGTTGTTTTTATAAAAGATGTGAGCTTCTTTAAATCGATAGCGTGATCCCGATCATAGTCTGCCGGATCCCCGGGCACATAGCCCTCTCCGCCGTAAGGAGCAACTGAATCTGCCACACCGCTTCCTGATTTTGCCGGATCGCATGGGAGACCAGTAAGTGCCATACAGATTAATTTTTCAAGACCTTTTTCGCTTATATCACTCGTCGGCATTCACTACCTCCTCAGCATCTTCAACATCTTTCAAATTTGCATCATCTTTGACTATTTTTATATCACCCACACAATTTGTTATCGGTAATTTGATATTTCGGGCATCAATCTTTCCTGTTACAGCATCAAAAATCAAACGAACTCGATAATTTCGCAAAAGAACAATTTCTTTTTCAAGACATTCGATAGAATCAACTACATCTTTAGTCTTTTCATCAATAAAACGCACGATTTCTATTTGTTCCTCTGGCGGCGGAAGTAAAATTGGTAGCCTTTTAAAATCAATAAAACCAAGATTCTGCCGCAATCCAGATCCCAATCCATAAAAAACTTTCATAACATCATACGCATGAAGTAAATAGTAACAATAGTTAGGATTTAACCCCTCTTTCATCTTAAGACAAAGATAAGCTGATGTGATAATCCCCTTGTTTCGGACTAATCCTACCCGAAGGCTAGTCTTATCATTTTGGAGATCTGTGGATCGAATAATAATATCCCCGGGCTCAACAATTTGATAGGTTTCAAATGAGGCGGGCACCAAACCATGAAGTTTCTCTATAGGTCTTATTATTATGCGACCGTAACTAAGAGACAGGATTGTCTGCTCAATCATCCCTGTATTTTTTTGCTGTTTTTCACCAAATAATTCAAACCCATGCAATGTTGTCCAATGTTCCGGTATTTCTCCCAACCAATTAATTCCAGATGGCTTTAGTCGAACTTTAGAAGTTATTCCATTGCAAACTGCTTTCTTAACTATTGCATTTCTCTGTTCATGCAAAAGCTTAATTTCTCTCCGCTTTGTGTTTATATAACGATGTATCAAAAGTTCATGTGCTTCTATAAATTGAACGATTGATCTCTGCTCTTCTTCAGGGGGATTGCTTAATTTTAAATTAATTAAATCATTTGGGCTGAGCGTTGCACGCACACCTGCGCCAAGTTGGTTATATATGCCTCGGAGGTACAAATCAAAAAAAGAATAGTAAAAAAATTTTATATTCACCTTTTTCCGCGGCACAATCCTAACATAAGCTGGACTCATAATACCATCTTCATGCACTAACCCAACGCGACTTGTGCTTAAGTTTTCGAGATCAATAAGCTTAAACACCAAGTCATCCTTTCTAAATATTTGGTATGTTGCATAATCTTTCGGAACTAGCCCCTCGGGATCATCGGGATTATTATTTACCACTCCACGTAAGGTCAACGACAATACGTTCGTATTGCTTCTGTCGGCATTCAACTCTTTAATATTTTTGAATAGCACTTTACCACGCACTTGATCCCATCCTGTTGGTACTTGCCCCAACCATGGGATGCCAGAATCTTTATATTGTGAATAAACTTTCACCATCTCATAATCCCATAAAATATGTTTTCATTTTCTGCGCCATAAGCTTGCGCCTCTCCGCTAAAAACTGCGGATAATCATCAATAGTCATTTCTTTAATCCCATCGGGAATACAATTCATCTTTAAATTCTCTTTCAATTTATCGGGATCGCAAATGTTGCCGTATTTCTTGCGCCCTCCCCGACACTGCTCGAGAATCTGCCCGAAGTATACTTTCGGCTCTTTATTGCCAATGGAAATATTTATCTCGCTCTGCGCAACGACATAGTTCGCAATTTGATTATATTGGCCGCGGCTAAGCCCGTTCTTCTTTAAAAAATCACGCGGGAAGAGATGATGCACGTCAGATTTAACTTCCACAAGCTCTCGTATAGTGATATCACTGGATAGAAAGCCTCGATCCCCAAGCTTATTCTGAGCGGCCAGAAATACACAGAAATACGGACTCGACGCAACTGACGTATCCATCTCCTGCGGCAATAAAGCATCCCAAAATGCATCAGAGAGCTCACCTTTTACAACTGATTCACTATATACCTTTATTCCCTGCGCGGTGATTTGACGGATGTCATAGTCAAAGGCTGATTCCGGAGAACTGGAATATCGCCCCGTGAGAACCGACAGCACAAACCATCGACGCACATAGAGTTCGATATCTGCGTCCGGAATGCTCTGCGCTCTCAAAGTAAGATACAAAATGTAAGCGAAATTAAGCGCGTTTTGAGAACCGATCATAGAAGAATCAATAAATCCTGCTGAACGAATAATCATAATAAACCGCTTAAAATGCGTTTCATTCATGAACCTGATAATGCTCTGCCTTAAACGATTAAAACTGTCCTCTACAATCGCCTCCTCATATTGCTTTGTTTCAAAATTACGCCCTGAGAGTAAAGCAACCAAATCTTGCAATTTCCCGCGCTTAAACTCTGAAGTAAACGCAACTCTTAACATGTCGATATACGATGGATCATAAAGACCGTCGTTCTCTTTTTTAAGCCAACTCATCAGCGGCAAGAATTCGCTTTTTGCAAATGATTCGTCCTCTTTAGCGATATTGTAAAAATCAGGAGCAACCGACATATGGCAAAAATAATCGATGGCTTTACGAAGCATATTCCCGCCATATGTTTCATTAACGGCGATCTTGGACATGGCAAAGTCGGCTTGATTAAGCGGCACGCCTTCTGAGTTAACGCGGATGAATATTACCGTAACCGTTTCGATATCAAGATCCGGCGCAAGTTCAACAAGCCCGATTTGATTACTTGTGATGCCTCTTAAGAGCTCAATACTGCGGAACACATCGTCTTTATTTGTTCCCGGGTTTCGCCCACAATATTCATTTACCAGATCAAAGAGGCTTGTGTGCGGATCAAAAACAACTGCGATATCCGAAATCCATGTTACATCCTTGACAATGGCAGGGTTGGACACTTCAAATTTTCTCTCACCCGGATGAAATGCGATACGGATACGAACCCGCTGATAATCTTTGTTGATTACCTCATGCCCAAGCAATGAAGCCATAAGAGCGGTGATTCTTTGTTGTCCATCGATAAGAATGCGCCTGCCGGACGATGACTTCCCATCCTTGAGCTTGACATCAGGATTCCGCCACGCGATCAGATACCCGACAGGAAATCCTTCAAACAAAGAATCAAGCAAGTTACGAACTTTGGTAGCATCCCAAACAAACGGCCGCTGGATTTCAGGGATAGCGATCTCGCCGGATTTAATCCAAGTAATGAGTGTTTCAATCGGCGGTTGAGTAACAGTATATCTTTGCGTAGGCATAATTATTTCCCCCCTGATATATCAAGAATTGAACGAAGCAACCCATCGGATTCCTTCTCAATCTTTTCTATGTCGACTCGTATTTCTTCCAGTGAGCGCAATTGTTGCGGTTTATAAAAATACCGGGTGAACGACACCTCGTATCCTATTTTGGTAGATTTGGTGTCAATCCACGCGTCCGAAACATACGGCAATACCTCCCGCCGGAAGAATGCCTCTACGCCACCCTCCTCAAGAAGCGGCACCTGCTCTGTATCACGAAGATCTGTGTCGGGCTCGTACTCCACCACATGTTTTTTTCCGTCAAGCGTTGCCGCAAACAATCCTTCAATAGGATTCGCCTCGGCTTGGCCATGCTTATGTATTTTCTTAATAACAGGCTTTGCATTCTCGTCTTTTTTTGCCAATTCCGATTCCAGAAACTTTTGCCTCTTTGTGGTCATTTTTACGTTATGTTCGCTGGCGTCATTATTAACTGCTTCCATAAAAATATTAAAATCCATATGGGGCCCGGCACCAATCGCTTTGGTAAGCCGCTGAACCAGCTTCGCCAAAGGTTCATCTTCCGCTTCTTTGCATAGCTGAGCAAATCGATTAACATTCGCGGAAGATAAATCAACGCTAATCCGAAGCGGACGCTCAACCAAAATCTTCCAATAACCAAACGCCTCATTCTGGAATATTTTGGATTCTGCTGTTTCTTTAAAAGAAAGGAAGAGATCGCAAATTCTCTTTATATCATCTTCTGACAACTCGCAATTCTTCTCGCCAAGATTCTTGCGTAATGGCTTAAACCATGCCGTAGCATCAATAAGCTGAACCTTACCTTTACGCTTTGCTGATTTGCGATTTGTAAGCACCCAAATGTAGGTCGCAATGCCTGTGTTGTAAAAAATATTCAATGGGAGCGCGATGATTGCTTCCAGCCAGTCGTTTTCAATAGCCCATCGACGTATATTACTCTCACCCTGTCCCGCATCTCCCGTAAAAAGAGCGGAGCCGTTATGAACCTCAGCAATCCGGCTCCCAAGCTTTGTACCATGTTTCATTTTGCATAGCTTATTTGCCAAAAACATAAGCTGGCCGTCACTTGACCGAGTAAGAAAACTGAACTCCGGATCTCCGGCATATTCGATAATAAAGCGAGGATCTTTGATGTCAGCTTTCCCACCCATCCGATCAAGGTCGGTTTTCCAGCTCTTGCCATACGGAGGATTGGATAACATGAAATCAAATTCTCTGGTTGGAAATCCGTCTTGCGACAGCGTAGATCCCCATTTAAAGTTTTCTGCCTCATCACCCTCCCCTTTAATCAGAAGGTCTGCCTTGGTGATAGCATAAGTTTCGGGATTAATCTCCTGTCCGAAAAGATGAATGGACACCTCTTTCTTGTATTGCTTTGCAAGCTCAACCAGAGATTCTTCCGCTACGGATAACATGCCACCAGTTCCACATGCACCGTCGTAGACTAAATACGTACCGGATTCAATTTTATCGGCAACCGGAATAAATATTAATTTTGCCATAAGCTTTACAACATCCCGCGGAGTAAAATGCTCTCCGGCTTCCTCATTATTCTCTTCATTGAAACGACGAATAAGCTCTTCAAATACAGTGCCCATAGCATGATTATCAAGCGCCGGGAGCCGCACACTACCGTCTTGATTAAAAACCGGATTCGGGCTAAGGTTAACCGAATTCTCCAAAAACCTTTCAATCATGTAACCTAAAATATCTGCTTCAACCATTGTCACTATTTGGTTGCGAAATTTAAACTTTTCAAGGATCTCTTGAACATTGGGAGAAAACCCATCTAAATAAGTTTCGAAATCGGACTTGAGTTGCTGTTGTTTGGCGCGGGCTTTCAAATCGTGGAGCGTAAATGGCGAGGTATTGTAAAACGCTTGCCCGGCGGCACTCCGAAGCGCGGCATCCTGATTTGTTATTTTCTTCTTATCAAGACTCTCTTTCATCTTTAAAACTGATTGCTTTGAAGGCTCCAAAACAGCATCAAGCCTTCGTATAACCGTCATAGGCAATATGACATCGCGATATTTACCGCGGACATAAACATCACGAAGGATATCATCTGCAATACCCCAGATGAAATTCGCTATCCAATTAAGATCACCATTCGCCATAATTTTCTCCTAAGTCTAAATTGCTAAAATAAACTATATGCTAGTATTTTTTATTTTTCTTCACGCCCCACGCCTCTATTTCACTCTTGCGAAAACGCCATTGGCCGCCAAACTTAAAAGCCGGAATCTTTCCTTCCCGGCTTAATCGTCTGATCGTATAGGGGTGCAACTTCAATGTCTGCGCAACTTCTTCTACAGTATAAGTTTCCATAGCCCCACCAATCTGTCAAATTTATACCCGCTGCTACCGTACTACACACTGTCCGCCGCCTTTAAATCAACTTTGTTCTAACCTTTTCAGGTATAGGCATCGGCTTGAAATTCTTGTCTATACAAACCAGAACAGTTTTTGAAAAGGCAACAGTCTTGTTATTTTGATTCCTTATTTCATATTCAAAGTCTATCCTTGCGCGTGAAATATTTGTAATACGCGTATCTATCTGAAGGATATCTCCGTAAAAGGCAGGTAGTTTATAGTCTATCTCCTGGCGGGCGATTACAAAGAAGATATCATGGTCCATGAGTTCTTTTACAGAGATGCCCTTTTCTTCAAGATACAGAGTCCGCCCTTCTTCCAGAAATTTCAGATATTCCGCATAATAAACTACCCCGCCGCAATCAGTATTATGATAATAAATCCTTTTTTCATTTTCCATAGTTTCCCTACTTTCATCCTCCTATGGATGACATCGCGCTATTTGAATAATGGAATACCCTTGAGCCACTGCATAGATTATGCCTCTTTGGCTTATCTTGCACAGCCTTCTCTATGGATTTCTTGATTTCTTCTATTCTGCATCCTTTACGAAGCATATCTTTTAAATTCAGCTCATTCTCATGGTGGAGGCACAGCCTCAATCTGCCATCTGATGTCAGCCTGAGCCGATTACAATTGTTACAGAAACTGTGGCTGAGTGGGCTGATGAACCCGATACTTCCCTTACTACCTTCCAGTCTATAATATGCGGCCGGGCCACTACCTAAAACGTTACTTTCCGGGGAGAGTTTCCCAAGAATCTCACACTCTTCTTTGACTTCATCATTGGGTATAAACTTTTCCTCATCCCAGAATAAACCATTCAGCATTGGCATAAATTCTATGAATCGGACATGGATAGGCATGTTAAGGGTGAGTCTTGCAAAATCCAAAATCTCGTCATCATTAATACCCTTTATCAAAACAACATTTATTTTAACAGGCTCAAGCCCTACCTTAAATGCCTCATCAATACCAAGCCAGACGTCTCTTATATCTCCACCACGTGTAATAGAAGTGAATTTATCCTTATTGAGGCTATCTAAACTGATATTAATACGGCTAAGCCCTGCATTTTTTAAATCCCTGGCAAATTTAGCAATAGAGATACCATTAGTGGTCATGGATATATCACAGAGTCCCTTAATCTGTGCTAACTTCTCTACAAGGTGAATTATACCCTTCCTCACCAATGGTTCCCCGCCGGTTATTTTGACTTTAGTAATACCCATGGGAACGAGTATTTGCACTATATTTTCTATCTCTTCAAACTTAAGTATCTCATCAGGTGACTTTGGAATAATCCCTTTCTCAGGCATACAATAGGTGCACCTCAAGTTACACCTGTCAGTCACAGAAATTCTCAGTGTATCTATTGAACGATTATAAATATCTTTCACAAGAAAATTGCTCCGCGATAATTTTTAAGAGATTTTCAGTGGTTGGAATTTCGGCTTTTTGAAATTCCATACCATAAATTATAATTATATCACATTCTGGGTAATTATCAAGGATTTTATACCTAAAATTTTAAATTTTATTTCCTTGACTTTAGACAACGCGATGGATATAATTATCTATTATGGAAAAAGATATTGAGCTTTATTATCTCATGAAACTCACCAGAGAATTTGAAGAAGAGGTCTTAAGGCTTTACAAGCAAGGCAAGATAATGGGAGGGGTCTATTGTGGCTATGGTCAGGAGGCTGTCTCTGTAGGTGTAACCTATGGATTGGAAAAAGAGGACATTATCTTCCCCTTACACAGGGATATAGGTGCCTGTCTGACAAAAGGTGTTGACCCTAAAATATTACTTGCCCAACTAATGGGAAAGAAGACAGGATTTTCAAAAGGGAAAGAATCTTTCCTGCACGCAGGAGACTTAGAAATAGGTTTTTTCGGGGCAACGAGTATGCTGGCTGCTACACTGCCTGTTGCATGCGGAGCTGCTCTAAAATTTAAATTGAACAAGGAGAAATATATCGCTGTGGCATTCTTCGGAGAAGGTGCCAGTTCCAGGGGTGATTTTCACGAGGCATTGAATTTTGCAGGGGTTCATAAACTGCCAGTCGTATTCGTCTGTGAAAATAATTTTTATGCCTATTCTACCCCGGTTAATCTCCAGATGGCCATAGAGGATGTTGCAGACCGTGCCCAGGGGTATGGGTTTAAAGGCATGGTTACAAGTGGCAATGATATCCATGCTGTAATGAAGACTATGAAAAAGGCAGTAGAAATGGCAAGGTCCGGGCAAGGTCCAACCCTTGTAGAATGTAAGACATACAGGTATCATGGACATAGCGAGCACGATATGGCTACCTATAGGAAAAAGGAAGAACTCATAGAATGGGAAAGCAGGGACCCTATTCCAAGATATGAGGTCTATCTTGAAAAGAAGGGTTATGATTTAGCGAAGGTAAAAGAGGAAATCTCAGTAAAGATAAAAGGGGTCATTGACGAGGCTGTTAGATTTGCAGAGGAGAGCCCTTATCCCGAAGGTAAGGAAGCCATGGAAGACCTCTATGCAACCCCTATTTAAATTACTATGGAAACTACTTATTTAAAGGCTATTAACGAAGCACTCTTTGAAGAGATGGAAAGAGACGAAAAGGTCTTCCTCATCGGAGAAGACATCGGGGCCTTAGGAGGTGCCTTCAAGGTTACTGAAGGGCTCTTTGAAAGGTTTGGACCAGAAAGGGTGATAGATACCCCAATATCGGAATCCCTGATTGTGGGGGTAGCGACCGGCGCAGCCATTTTAGGTATGAGGCCTGTTGCTGAAATGCAGTTTGCTGATTTTATCTCCTGTGCATTTGACCAGATTGTAAATATGGCAGCCACATTGAGGTATCGCCACGGCGGTAAAGTAAAGGTTCCATTAGTAATAAGGGCACCTTCAGGTGCAGGAATCCATGGCGGACTCTTTCATTCCCAGAATCCTGAAGCATGGTTTTTCCATTCCCCGGGATTAAAGATAGTTGCCCCAGCAACTGCCTATGATGCCAAAGGGCTTTTAAAATCTGCAATAAGGGACGATGACCCTGTCCTGTATTTTGAGCATAAATATTTATACAGGAGAATAAAAGAGGACCTTCCTGATAAAGAATACCTTGTCCCTATAGGAAAGGCAGATATAAAAAGAGAGGGAAAAGACTTAACGATGATTACGTATGGGGCAACACTTCATCTATGTTTAGAGGCGGCAAATATATTACAAAAAGAGAAAATAGAGACAGAAGTAGTGGATTTAAGAACGCTCCTGCCTTTGGATAGAGAAACCATTTTAAACTCTGTTAAAAAGACCAATAAAGTAATGGTAGTCCATGAAGACAGGAAGACAGGAGGAATTGGCGGGGAAATAGCCGCTGTAATTGCTGAAGAGGCATTTGAGTACCTGGATGGGCCTGTAATGAGGGTAGCGAGCCTTGATACCCACTACGCATTCAGTCCACCATTAGAAGAATTCATCCTCCCGACTACAGAAAAGATAGTTGCCAGGGCAAGGGAATTGGCACGATACTGAAAAAAGGAAATTTCTATGTCTGTCAAAGTAATAATGCCGCAGTTAGGGGAAACTGTCGCAGAAGGAACAATAACCCAGTGGTTAATACGAGAAGGAGATAAGGTTGAGAAAAACCAATCCCTCGTTGCTGTTTCTACAGATAAGGCTGAGGTAGAAATCCCATCTCCAGAGACTGGGATTTTGGCTAAAATACTTGTCCAAGCAGGCAAAACCGTCCCTGTAGGAACAGAGCTGGCAATAATAGAACCTCTCTCACCCCAGATTCACCCCACCGGTTCTGAGGGTCTTCGCAAACCCGACGTCACTTATTTGGAGCGGCTCTCACCCCTTGTCCGAAAACTCGCCCGGGAAAAGGGCGTAGATTTGGCAAAAGTCAAGGGGACGGGCCAGGATGGAAGAATCACCAAAGAAGATATCTTAAAATATTTAGAAGCAGAAGGACCTGTAGAAATAGAGACTATTGAAAAGGTAAAAGAGGAAAAAGTTGAAGTTAAAGAGGCACCCATTGGATTTATGATTCCAAAATATCAGCCTAAGGAAGGAGATAAGATAATCCCTTTTACGAAAATCAGAAAAAATATCGCAGAGCACATGACTTATAGTAAAAGGGTTTCCCCACACGTTACCTCTTTTACAGAGGTTGATATAGAGAAGATTGTAAGATTACATAAAGAGAACAAGGATCTTTCTTATATAGCATTTGTTACAGCCGCAGTCGTCTCTGCCCTTAAAGAATTCCCGGTCTTAAATTCCTCAGTAGTTAATGATAATATAGTAATCAAAAAAGAGATTAATATAGGAATAGCAGTTGATACAGAGAGGGGACTTGTAGTCCCTGTTATTGCGGGTGCAGACAGAAAATCCGTGACTGATATAGCAAAGGAGATTCAGACCCTGGCTGATAAGGTCAGGATAGGAAGATTAACTCCAAATGAAATATCTGGCGGGACCTTTACTATTACGAATCCTGGAGTTAAAGGTAACCTATTCGGAACCCCTATCATAAACCAGCCCCAGGTAGCAATCTTAAGAATGGGTGAAATAGTAAAACGCCCTGTAGTCAAAGAATGTAACGGTGAAGACGTGATAGCCGTCACCCATACGATGTATCTTTCACTTTCCTATGACCACAGGATTATTGATGGAGTTACTGGAAACAACTTCCTCCATCGCATAAAAGAGGAATTGGAAAAAGAAGTGCAAGTTACATAACATGCCGAAGTGGCGGAATTGGCATACGCGCAGCGTTCAGAGCGCTGTGACCGTAAGGTCTTCAGGGTTCAACTCCCTGCTTCGGCACCAAAATTTTTATTTTTTCTCTTCCTTTTTCTCCTCTTCTTCCTCTTCAGACCCTCCCTTAATTGCCTTCTTGAATTCCTTTATGCCCTTACCCAATGCCTTGCCTATCTCAGGTATTCTACTTGCGCCAAAGATGAGTATCGCTATAAGTAATATAATCAGCCATTCCTGCCCTCTTAATCCTCCCATATCTTTCCTCCTCTGGAGACCTAAAGGTCTCTGTTACGATATATCTTTTCAGGGTCAAAGACCTTTTCCCCTACTATGTCTATACCATCTTTTTCAACATCAGCCTTTCTAAAAAAACAAGACTTATACCCTTCATGGCATGCCGCACATTCCTGCCTCACCTTAATAAGTAATGTATCACTATCACAATCAAAGAATATATCTTTCACATGCTGGATGTGTCCTGACTCCTCACCTTTAAGCCACATCTTCTTGCGTGACCTTGACCAGAAATGTGTCTTTCCTGTCTGGATAGTCTTCTCAAATGCCTCCTTATTCATATAGGCAAGCATAAGCACTTCCTGGGTCTGGTAATCCTGGACTATAGCCGGCATAAGTCCGTCCTTATCAAATTTCAGTATATCAACCATCCTCATAGCCTCACCCTTATACCCCTATCTGCAAGATATTCTTTTGCCTCTTTTATCGTCCATTCCCTGAAATGGAATATTGAGGCGGCAAGCACAGCATCTGCATCACCCTTATCTAATACCTCATAGAGATGCTCCAAGTTTCCTGCACCGCCTGAGGCGATGACAGGTATACCAACAATATTTGATACGCTTCTTGTAAGTTCAATATCATATCCAAGTTTTGTCCCATCGCAATCCATGCTGGTAAGGAGTATCTCACCTGCACCCAGGGTTTCAGCCTCTTTTGCCCATCTTAATACATCCTTACCGGTCGGGGTCCTGCCGCCGTTTATATATACCTCCCACCCACCGCTAAGTTTCCTCTTGGCATCTATTGCCACTACTATACATTGATTTCCAAATCTGTCAGATGCCTTTTTTATAAAATCAGGGTCCTGGACGGCAGATGTATTTATAGATACCTTGTCACATCCGGCTTTTAATAATTCTCTTATGTCATCAATATTCCTGATACCTCCGCCTACTGTAAGAGGCATGAATACATTCTCAGCTGTCCTCCTGACAACGTCAATCATTATATCCCTCTTCTCAAAACTCGCTGTTATATCTAAGAATACAAGTTCGTCTGCTCCTTCACTATCATAGAAGGAGGCTATCTCAGCCGGGTCACCTGCATCCCTCAATTCAACAAATTTCACACCCTTGACAACCCTGCCATCCTGGACGTCTAAGCATGGTATGATTCGCTTGGTTAGCATTTGATTGCCTCTTTCAAGTCAATCTTCCCTTCATAAAGTGCCTTGCCTATGATAATACCCGTAAGGCCTTCTGGCTCTAACTCTTTCAATCTCTTCACATCCTCTAAAGAGGATACCCCGCCAGATGCTATTATGCCACCCCTGTCCTGAGGTATGATGTTTTTCAAATCAAGGAATTCAAGCAGACTTTTAATCCCATAGATATCAGGACCTGCCAATGTCCCATCCTTTGC
>Ga0209514_10003425_pt1 | contig 22661 bp, 17 predicted proteins | sample Subgrocontami58m_FD_187452 | JGI IMG/M metagenome (GOLD analysis project Ga0209514, IMG submission 187452) | Subsurface groundwater microbial communities from S. Glens Falls, New York, USA - GMW37 contaminated, 5.8 m (SPAdes) (version 3) | ecosystem: Environmental > Aquatic > Deep subsurface >...
CAGCCATTGTTGAGCCGGCTCATTGAAGCCCCGTCCTACCGAGATGAGACCACTGAAGACATCGGGTATCTCCTCAACAGCTTTATCAATCAATTTTTCCGAGCTTACCATATCCAGGAAGGTAGGTGTGGCCTCGGCCCAGGCAATCATGGATTTGCCGATCGTAGCCTTCCATTTATCTTCGTATATCTGTAGGCCCTGGCTGGACACATCGCCCTTCTTGATCGCCCGTGCTGCCTCCTCACCGGCTATATGGCCGGCAGTCATGGCCATAGTTACTCCGGCTCCGGTGTGCGCCCAGATATGTCCCGCCGAGTTACCTGCCAGAAGGAGGCCATTGGCTACAGAGGTTTGAACCGGCCCGCCGGCCGGCCAGGCGCCGCCCCACATAGCTGTGGGAGTAGCTTTTTCCAGCCATTTGCTGACTACAGGATGTTGCGTAAATCTCCGGTGCATCTCCCTCAATGAGATTTTCTCCTTATTGTATTTGGGGATAAATCCCAGTCCGAGATTGGCGGTATCGTTGCCCCGCATCAACACCCAGGCATGGCCTCCGGGGCAGAATTTAGGGCTGAGAAAGATAGTGTAAACAGATGGGTCCGGGTGCTTTACATTGACCATTTCTATGTTTATGCAGTGGGTCATCAGGGCAGGCTTTTTCAGACCAGCCCAGCGGGCGGAGTTTGCCGAGAACCCATCGGCGCCGATTACCACTTTAGCCCCAATCTTCAACGTCTCACCGGCGCTGCGGGCTATTACACCGGTGACAAATCCTTTTTCCTTAATCAGACCGACCACCCGGGTGTTAATCATGATGTGCGCGCCCGCCCTGCCTGCTTCCCTGGCCAGATGTTTATCGAAAATATTCCTGTTGACCCCTGTGGCCATCATCGGCCTCTGGGCTATTTTCCCCGATGGAGAATAGTCCCTGATAGCCTGGAACTGGTTGTTTATGCACGAGGGGTCCATTTTTAGATTCAACTTGTGTTCATAAGCGGGCATGTTGATAATAATGGTGCCGCAGCGCACGGGCGAACCGATATCCAGCTTCTGCTCGATAATCAAGGCTGAGCAACCATTCTGGGCGGCTGCCCTGCCTGCCAAAGAGCCGGCCGGCCCGGCGCCGATAGCAATTACGTCATAGTTCCGTTCATAGCGCATAGGGTGTCTCCTTCAATTTGAAATGGCTTCGTATATAAAAGATAAAATCTTGCAGATACGTAAGAATACTTTCACCGCCGAGAGCGCTGAGGACGCTGAGATTTCTGTATTTTCTCTGAGTGCTCTGTGTTCTCTGCGGTGATAACCTCATTGTTTCCGATTTGTCCTGGTTGGGAAACTTGCTATTATAATAGTTGAAAAAAACTTCCTGTGTCAATAAGTACGGTTTTGGGCATTGTGAACTTTTTTTCAACTTGACATATTTCTCTCATTGCGCTACAATCAGTCAAATTTCCCTATTCAGATACTTACTTTTAGATTAGTAGAGGGAGGGGTAATCTATGGCTGTACAGGCCCAATATAAAGTAGAACCTTTAGAGACTTACCGCTGGGCTAAGGAGATGCGGTCCAAGCACTTCACAGAGATTATGAAGGCCAAAGAGGAAGGCCGTTTGCTGGTCACCGGGAACATGAATGCCCACAAGGACTTGATGGCCGGTATCGGCGATTTTGCGTTTATGGGTGGCGAGCCCTGGGCGGTAGCTGTTATCCGGGAGGGAGAAAAAGGGTTGGCCCTGCCTGCCCTGGAGGCTGTTGAAGAAAGGGGCTACGCCAGAGACTTGTGTGCTTTTACCAGGGCGTTCGTTGGCTCTATGTTCCTGGGCAAGACGCCGTTTGGCCCTTTCCCCAAACCGGATTTTGTGCTGTGCGCCAACCAGTGCGATAGCAAGGGAAAGTGGTTCCAGATTGCAGCCGACCATTTCAAAGTTCCTTATTTTTGCATTGAATATGGCACCTCCGGCGACGATGGTAAAGTTACCGTTAACGAGAATGGTGTTAATTACATAACTGCACAATTCAACGAGTTTATTGACTGGGTCCAGAAGTTCACCGGGCGGCCCTACGATGACCAAAAACTCGTGGATGCAGTGGTCAACATGTACAAGGTCCGCTGCTACTGGGGAGAAATTCTTCAGTTGCAAGCCAGCATACCGGCGCCTCTTGAATACAAATTGCTCCTGCCTTTCTTCCTTAACCTGGAGTACTGGTCTTATAAGCCGGAGGTCTTACGCCTGATGGAGGCATTGAGAGACGAGACCAAATACCGGGTGGCCAACGGAATAGCCCCAATGCCGCGCGAGAGATTGCGCGTCTTGCACGATGGCCTGCCCCCCTGGTATGCCCTCTATCTTTTCCGCTACTTAAGGGAACATGATGTGGCTGTAGTGGGTGGGTCTAACCATTTTATGTTTATCTCGCCGGTGCAGAAGATACGGGATGGCATATTCCGCCCTATGGACCCGGTGGATTGGGAGGGTGTTCCTAAAACCAGGGAGGAAGCCCTTCGCTGGCGGGCTATTGTATCCTGCTTCTCGGAGCAACGCAGCGCCGAAACCAAGTTGAAATACCATTATACTCAGGCGGCCATTGAAGCCTGGAAAGCTAACGGCATCATCCTGGAATTCGACCGTGGCTGCGAAGGTTTTACCCTTCACAACGCCGAAATAAAACTAGCTTTACAAAAAGCGGGCATTCCCGTCATGACATACGAGGCAAACCGGGCCGATTTCCGAGAGTGGAGTTGGAGCCATGTGGCGGATTCAATGGATGCTTTCCTGGAATCCATGGGTGTGCCACGTTCTCAAATAAAAAAGGAATTGGGCGGCAAAGGCAGCGCAACCGAAAAAGAATAGGTTCACCAGAGACCTCTGAAAATTTTTCAGGGGTCTTTTTATATCCAGAATCGGAACCAGTGCAGGTCAAGAGGAGGGGTTAAAATGGTTAAGCGGTTTTGTCTAAGCCTGGCAAGACTTACGTTCTTATTGCTGGTTTTAGTATCATGTGCTCCCGGTAATGCTCCTACGCCTGCCACTCCAGCGCCTGCCGTTCCTGTTCCGGTGGTAGCGCCCACCTCCAACCTCTCACCACTCGCATCTCAAGATGCTGCCTGGGAGAATGTGTTGCAAGCAGCGACAAAGGAGGGCCGGGTAACAATTTACTCCTTCAATTTTACCGGTGACCTCGGTCTAATGCTCCAGAAGGCATTTGAACAGCGTTACGGCATAGACCTGGAAATTATCACCGGCCGCGGCGCTGAGTTCATTGAGCGGCTCAAGACAGAAAAACGTGTAGGTCAGATTACAGCCGATGCTACCGAGGGCAGCGCCATCCACGTTAAAGCTATGAAGGTTGATGGTATAACGGTAAGCGTGGCAGCAGAGTTACCTTCCCTGGGAGAGAAAGGTAAGTGGATGATAGACCCGTTCGCTCTGGACCCCCAGGATAAACACCTCATCGTCCACTTCATTTCGACATATGCCCCGCATTACAATACCAGGCTTGTAAAACCGGGGGAAGAGCCAAAAGTATGGAGTGATCTCCTTGACCCGAAATGGAAGGGAAAAATGACACTAACGGACCACAACATCAGCGGTGGCCCATATCTGCTATTTCCTCCTCTTATAAGAGAGAAGATACTGGATGAAAGCTTTATCAAGGCTCTGTATAAGCAAGACCTGCGTTTCGCGACGAGTGTTGTTGATGAGACAGCCCAGCTAGCCAGGGGTGAGCAGTATCTTATGATAAGGGGGGCTGACTCGATATCGGCGAGGTTTGTGGCTGAAGGTGCGCCTATCAAAGCTGCCGAGATGCAGGATGGCACTACCCTTAGCCCAGGAACCGCTGCGGCTATCAAAGGGTCTTCGCATCCCAATGCTGCTAAGGTGTTCTTAAACTGGATAATGAGTCAGGAAGGTCAAACAGTTCACGGCGAAGGTAAAAAAATGGGGTCTGTACGGACCGATGTCAAGGACTTCCGTCCTGCCCCTATTGCTTTCGTCCCTAGACGCCCTGTAGTAATGACAGTGGAAGACAGCGACGATGGCACCCGGCTTTTCAACCAAAAGTGGATTAACAAATTGATAGGTCAGTAGCTTTTTAACAGGATTATATAATACAATAGTACATTGAACTCTGTCGGGATTACTGTTTATCATCTTATGTGGAGGTATGTGTGGTCACCTGACAAATAGAATTTACATGGCAATGACAAAATTAAAGAATATCGAACAGGAGGATAGCAAACAGTTACCTATGAAAAAATCGTTATCAACTACTATTTTCGGAATAATTCTGGTGTTATTGATTGCTTTGACATCGTGTACACCCCAGGCTACACCAACGCCGTCGGTAACTGTGGCTCCATCAGTACAACCAACGGTATCTCCTCCCACCTCTAACCTCCCGTCTCCCGCTTCTCAAGAGGATGCTGCCTTTGCCAAAATAGTGGATGCAGCCAAAAAAGAAGGCAAGGTAACAGCGTATAGCTTCAACTGGGTTGGGGATACTGGTCTTGCCGTACAAAAGGCGTTTGAAAGTAAATATGGCATTAAACTGGATATTATTACGGGAAGAGGAGCCGAGTTTCAAGCCAGGATTATGACTGAGAGACGGATTAAGCAGCAGGTGGGAGATTTTACCGAGGGCAGTACGCTCCTTAACCAAAGTATGAAAATAGATGGAGTGCTGGCTGATGTATCAGCCGACCTGCCTGCATTGAAGGAAAAGGGGGTATGGCTTGCTGATCCTACTACCGTAGACCCGCAGGCTAAAACTAATCTAATATGGCGGTTAATTGTCTTCTGCCCCTATGTTAACACAAAGGAAGTTAAACAGGCAGATATACCTACATCCTGGAAGGACTTCCTGGATCCCAAGTGGAGCGGTAAGATGAGCTTCACCGACCCTAATATTGGCCCGGGCACCAATCAATATATGGTCGTGTTGATGGAAAACGGGGTGTGGAACGAGGACTATATCAAAAATCTGTACAAGCAGAAACTGGTATTTCCGGGCAGCGTGCCTGATGAATTCAATTTACTGGCCAGAGGCGATAGAGTGTTGATGGTACGTGGGTCTGATTCCGATGTAGGCAAGTTCGCTGTTGAGGGCGCGCCGATACAGGCAATAGATGTAAAAGAGGGGGTGGTCTACTCCACCGGATCTATGGCGGCTATTGCCGGAGGGCCAAACCCCAATGCTACCAGGGTTCTTATGAACTGGATACTAACTAAAGAAGGCCAGATAGTTACCGGTAAAGCGCAAAATATGCAGATGTTGCGTAATGATGTACCCGATTTCCGTCCCAAAGCAGCCCAGATCAAGTTCACCAAGACCTTTGTAGAAAGTATAGATAACGTGAACAAGGCGACACAGATGTTCCGTGACAAATGGTTCGACAAGTTAGTTGGAAGGTAAATGTGGTTATTGATAAATATTTTGTTGGGAGGAATGTGCGATGAAAAGATGGTTATCCGGTAGTTTGATTATAGCTATAGTATTTGTGATAGTGGCACTGGCAGCCTGTACACCCAAAGTTGTGCCGCCTGCTTCGAGCCAGGCGCCAACAGCTTCTACGACGCCGGTAGCTCCCACATCCAACGTCTCGGCCCCCGCTTCTTCAGATCCTGCCTGGGATAAAGTGGTTGAAGCCGCTAAAAAAGAGGGCACGATTAATTTCTACAACTGGTATTTCACCGAAGGACGTGGAGGCAGGGTGCTTGAGCAAGCCTTTGAAGCGAAGTATGGTATAGAGTTGTCGGCTATCCAGGGCCGGGGCGCCGAGTTCACCGAACGCTTGAAGACCGAGAAGCGCATTGGTCAGATGGTAGCCGATGTAGTAGAGGGTTCATCGTTGCACATGGAGAACATGAGACTGGCTGAACTTCTCAAGCCTACAATGGACATCCCGGTGATGAAGGAAAAAGATGTCTGGCATATGGTGCCCAACTACCATAACAAAGATGGCTACTACATGAACTACCAGCGCATGTTCCTTACTATGTTCATGAACACCAACCTGGTAAAACCGGGAGAGGAGCCAAAGGGACTGATGGATCTCCTGGACCCCAAGTGGAAAGGCAAGCTTATAATCTCCGACCCGGTGGTCAGTGAGATTGCATCACGGTTCGTTCTCTATACATCACAGAAACGGGTACCCGATGATTTCCCCACTCGCCTGGGACGTCAGCAGTTAATATTTGATCCCAGCACACCGGGGGCAGCCCTCAAGCTGGCGCAAGGCAATGCTTCAATAGCAATCTTGCTGGCTACCCTGGACGTTTCTAATCTGGTCGCCGAAGGAGCGCCTATCCGGGTCCTGGACATCAAGGAAGGGACGATGGTGGATGCGTTATCCATGGGGGCTGTGAATAATGGGCCGCATCCTAATGCAACTAAGGTGTTCCTCAACTACATACTCAGTCCGGAAGGGCAAAAGCTGATGGCTGACAAATCTCTTTCTTATCCTGTGCGCAAGGGCATAACGGCCAATGTGCCCCCGGCTATGCAGTTGGAACCATCCAATCCACTCCTTATAGACCCCGCTGCCGTCGAGTTCGTGGCCAAAGCATTCAGGGAAAAGCAGCTCGTGTCCGCACTCAAACCTAACTAAAAAACACCTTTCGGTAATCCAGGGGGGCCCCGATTAGTCGGGGCCCTTTCCTTGATTCTCCCGAAAATAGACTCTTCACTTGTCATTCTGAACGTAGTGAAGAATCTCCAATTCCTCGCTGATACGGGCATGTCGCTCCGGCGAGAGATTCTTCGTTGTTTCGCTCACTCTCCGAGTGAAACATCGGAGTCCGATACCCGCTCTGACAGAATGACAGATTGGAATAGCATTTTCATACTTCATTGGGCTCAGTGCAACTGAGCATGGGCGATTCTCCCGAAAATAGCAGTTTCCCTACGTAGTTGCCCGATTTATCGGGCCAACATTGCCTGATGAATCAGGGGACTACAGGCACCTGCAACGGGGATTTTCATCCTTCGCGGTACTCAGCGCAACTGGACATCGTGTGAACCCCCTATACCCAAAAACCGAGGTCTGGAGTATAATAACGCCATATTAATTCCTGAAATACAAATTTAAAGGAGGCGCCTTGGCTTACAAATACGTTTTGCTGAACAAAGAGAACCACATCGCAACCCTGACCCTTAACCGCCCCGAGCGGCTTAATGCCCTCGGCCAGTTCGTGAATAAAGAGATAGAGGCCGCCATAAAAGAGGTAGGCCAGGATGATGATGTGCGGGTCCTGGTGGTGACGGGGGCTGGCCGGGCCTTTTGCGCCGGTGGTGACTTCAAGGGTGGAGAAGGGACTCCGGCCTCTTACGCAACCGGTAAACAGCGTCCCTCTGAGTTAGCCCGCGCTGTGCGAGCATATACCCGTGGCATAGCCTGGTCGCTCCAGAATCTGGAGATACCCACTATCGCCATGGTAAACGGTGTCGCAGTCGGAGCAGGCTTCGACATAGCCCTGGCCTGCGATATGCGTGTAGGCTGCGAGAACTCCCGTTTCAAGGTTGCCTGGACTGCCCGCGCTCTGACTACTGCTTTCGGCACTACCTGGTTCCTTCCCCGCATTGTGGGTCTTGGTGTAGCCAATGATCTTATCTTCACCGCTCGCATGGTAGAGTCTCAGGAGGCATTCCAGCTACATATATTGAACCGTCTGATCCCAGCCAAAGACCTTCAGAGAGAGACTATGTCGCTGGCCGAATCCTTAGCCAAAGGCCCGCCTTTAGCTCTTCGACAGAGCAAGATAAACATTTACAAGGGATTAGAGCTGGACCTGGATACCGCCCTGGCCATGCTTGCCTCGGCTCAGTCCCAGCTTTTCCTGACCGATGACTTTGTCGAAGCTACCAGAGCATTCCAGGAGAAACGGGAGCCTGTATTCAAGGGGCAATAAAATGTCACCGAAAATTAATGAACTTATTAACCAGCAGACCGATGTCCTGATTATCGGGGGAGGCGGCGCAGGGCTGAAGGCCGCAATAGCCGCGAGAGAGAAAGGCGCAGCGGTATTGCTGGTATCCAAGTCCCGTGCGGGCTTTGGCAACAATACTGCCATAGCCAGGGGGGCTTTTGCCGCCTCCGGAGGCTGGCGCGACTCCCGTGATAATAGTGCAGTCCATGAGGCAGACACCCTGCGCAGCGGGCGCTTTATCAATAATGCCCGGCTGGTCCAGGTACTCACCAGGAATAGCCCCCAGCAGGTATATGACCTGGAGAAATTTGGCGTCAACTTCATCAAAGTAGAGGGGATGTATCGGCTGGGCCACGTACCCGGGCATACCTACCCCAGGAATGTTGGCTGTGTCGAACTTATCGGGACTGGTCTCAGCCTCCCCATGCGCCGTTATGCTCTGGGTTTAGGGACAAAAGTATTAGAAGGCGTAATTATCACAAGGCTTATCAACATTGGTAAAGCCGTAGTTGGCGCTATTGGGGTAGATGGAAAGGGTCAGACATATTGCTTCCGTGCCAAGTCCACTATCCTTGCTGCAGGGGGGCTGGGGCAAATCTATCAACGGACGAACAACGCCGCCGAGGCCACGGGTGATGGCTATGCTCTAGCCTATGAAATTGGCTTGCCTCTCCAGGATATGGAATTTGTCCAGTTCTATCCTACCTGCCTGAGCCGCACGGGAGCGATGTCCCTGGTTGCCTATGAACACCTTGTTATCATTGGAGGAGCTGTCCTTCGCAACTCCCTGGGACAAAATATTGCAGAGCTGCACGGCCTGACTACTCCCCTGGATATAACCAGAGACAAGCTTGCCCGGGCTATTATGCTGGAGATTAAAGCAGGCAGAAGCCACAATGGGTTTGTTAGCCTGGACCTGACTGCCATTCCGGAATCTAAAAGGGACAGGTGCGCTTCCTCGCTGCCCAAAGGGACCTCTTTTGAGCAAAGTAACCTGCTGGTCTCACCGGTTGTCCACTATGCTATGGGGGGCGTCCAGATAAATGAAAGGTCTGAGACAGCTTTAGAAGGATTGTATGCCGCCGGCGAAGTATGCGGTGGCATTCAGGGCGCTAACCGACTGGCGGGCAATGCCCTGACTGACATCTTTGTTTTTGGCGAAATAGCGGGAAAAAGGGCGGCAGAAAGAGCCGGGACAACTAGACTGCCGGATATCGACAATTCATTGGTCAAACAAGAGGTGACACGGCTGGAAAGCTGGCTTAACCGGTCCGGCAAGGAAAAGGTCTCAGACCTCATAGCCTCTCTTAAGAAAACCATGTGGGATAATGTGGGCGCAGTACGGGATGAGGCGGGATTGAAACAAGCTATAGCTGAGATTGGTGAACTGCGTCCGGCCCTGGACATCGTAGGGGTTAGCAGTCCCAAGGAATGGCTACAGGCATTAAGGCTGGATAAGATGTTAACCGTATCGGAGATGGTGGCCCGCTCCGCCTTAATGCGCAAAGAGAGCCGGGGCGCCCACTACCGCAGTGACTACCCTGAAGAAAAAGACCCCGAGTGGCGGTGCAATGTGGTGGTGCGTAAGGAAGGGGAGAAGATGAGTCTACGGTCTACCTTGGTACCCTCATTAACAAAATAGAGCGGCAATTTGTCATTCTGGAGCCTAGCGAAGAATCTCAGGGCGGGGGCATAGATGACTTGCTAAATCTTGACAAGGCTGGGTGGTGAATGATATCGCAAGTTAAATGTATAAAAAAGGAGGGCTACGTGCCTCTGGGAAATGTTATTTTGTATAGGAGGATTAATTGAAAGGCAAGTTTTTTGTGGCGGCTATTCTTTTATTAATTACTAATACAATAGCATGCTCCAAAGCTGAGACACCCCCAACCGTAAAACCTACACCAACTCCAAATATTAAAGGGCAAGTAGTAACGTTTCTTAAAACTATTGATAAACTTGATAAGCAGGCGGAAGAGTGGGGAAAAGAGTTAAATACTTTTATAACCTATAGCCCTGGTTTAACCTTTCAAGCCAGGCAAGCGAAATATCAAGAGTTACTAACAAAGTTCAATGCTCTCAAGACTGCAACGATGGCTGTGGAAAGACCGCCTGTGGATAAGGCGCGTGCACTCCATGATGCTTACTCCACCCAAATGTCAAAGTTAGCTCAACTTTTCACACTGGCAGAGATAAGTCTGGGTCAAGGTATGCCCGCTGACAATGTAACACAAGCAAGGGTACAAGCACTAATGGATGAACTGACTTTAACGGGTAAGCAAGTTAATGAGACCAGGGCCGATCTCGTAAAACAATTTGATATAATTGCTGCCGATCTGTCGCAGTAAGCGGGCAATTACCAGTTACAGTGCTGGAGGGCTAAAGTGATTGAACTGCCATACTCGTTGATAATTGAAGCTACTAAAGAACCAGACTACTTTGGTTGTTATTCTCCAGACCTGGAGGGCTTTTGCGGCATCGGGCATTCCATTGAAGATGCATCTATAAGGCCAAATGGGGTATGATAGACCACGTCAACATGCTAAAAAAAGAAGGGTTACCCATACCGCCAAGAAACCCTTACCCTAAAATCACTATTCAGAATGAGCAAGAACTAGCCATTGCGTGATGTACACGTTTTTCAACCACTTTGAGGAGGAGCGAGTGGCCACAATTGAAAACAGAATCGCCAGAGGCAAAGCTAAAATGGTCGAACTTTTTGGCCCGGGGGCGGACAAGCCCGCCGGGCCATTATTTGAGTTATCACCTGAATTGGGTCAGATAGTCCATGAGACTTTATTCGGGACGGTTTGGTCCGATCCGGCGCTGGATACTAAGCTCCGCAGCTTCGTTACCATGTCTGCCCTTATCGTACTGGACCGCCAGCCTGAGTTTCGGCTGCACCTGAGAGGCGCTCTGAACCTGGGCATAACCCGTGAGCAAATTATTGCTTTAATCACCCACCTGGCTTTCTATGGAGGTATGCCCGTAGCCCTTAATTCCCTGAAGTCGGCAAAAGAGGTCTTCGAGAAGTGGGACGCAGCACAGAAGAAAAAAAGTTTATAGCGGTAGTATTTTATTTCGTTTAAGAGAAATTATGCCACGGGGGAATAGTTTCTGTCCTGTTGCACTGGGCACCGCGAATCATGAAAATAACCTGCAGGCGGCCCCGTAGTTGCCCAATTCATTGGGCAAACATGGCCCGATAAATCGGGCAACTACATACGGAAATGTCTATTTTCGGGTGAATAGTCTAAGTCATCTCCTCAGTCTTGGCGACGATTGGTTCCCGGATTCTGGTAACAATAATGGTTACAAGCACCACGATTGCTGCCATAAAAAAGGGCGCTCCTGTGGTTTCGCCGAAATGCTGGGCCAGGGCCCCGCTGGCCACCGACCCGGCCACCACTCCCAGTGAAAAAATAGCATAGAACACGCCAAAAGCCTTGCCGCGCTCATCGGGTTTAGATACTTCAGCCACAAGAGACGACATCGATGGGAAAAGTATTCCAAAGCCAGCGCCGAACAGGCCCATGCCGGCTAAGGTATAATACATGCCGTTGAAAACGCTCATCAATAGCATACCCGCGCCGCATAGCCCGAGGCCGATAGCTGCCGGGCCAAGTCTCCCATAACGGTCGCTGACCCGGTTCAGAGGGCCAGCCATAAATACCATAGCTACAACAGCGAAAACGCTGAAGACCAGACCCCTGCCGGAAGCAGACTCGCCGTTTACCGACATTATGACCGGCAAGTGGGTTACGAGTGTCCCCAGCCCGATTGTCAGGGCGAGTGTGGTGATATAGGCGATAACAAGACTGCGCCGTCGCATAAATAGCCAGGGACTTACCGCATTAGCAATCCCGGGCGTGGACGTTTTTAGATTACGGCCATACTGCCCTTTGAACAGGAACCAGAAACAGCCGGATGCTATTAACATTAGCGAGGAACTGAGAACGAATACTGCTCCTGGATTGACTCTATCTCCCAGAATCCCCGCTATCGCCGGGCCGATAATTGCTGAAATCGCGATAACCGCACCGCTTACACCCATAACTCTTGCCCTCCGGTCATCAGGGGTTGAATCTCCCAGAATGGCAAACGCTCCTGGATTCAGCGAAGACGTAGCTAGCCCGTGCAATGATCTGATTATCAGGAGTTGCCCCGGTGTCCGGGCTACAAGATAACCCAGGAGGATTATCGCTGACGACATTAAGCCCACTAAAATAGGTATCCTCCTCCCCCAACGGTCGAGCACAACCCCGGCGACCAGGTTGCCAATCAGGTTAGTCGCTGAATATGCAGCCACGATGACACCTATCAGCACTCCCGGCGCGCCCAGACTCCTGGCATAAGGAGCAATAATAGGGAACTGCATAAAAAGGTCGAGAAACGCTACCAGGATTACCAACCTTGCTGCCCACACATGTTTTGTGTTTGAAGCTGATAATCCGTAATTTCCATGTCCGCTATTTACGGCTCTATTCTCAATCATATCTTTTTCAGCTATCGAAGTTTTCGGTAACCGGGTAAATTGCACCGTCTACTTTAAGATTTTGTTCTTATTGTAACAGAGCATAGAACTACGTGCCAGCCGCTTCTACGCCAGAATTTGTCCTGGCAGTTTGACAAGACACGACAAAACATGAAACAATAATCAATCTATTAAGGCAGAAGAGGATGGGCAAATCATGACAAAAGTAAGGTCTCATGAGATAACTCCGGAACACATTTACATTTCCAGGCGTAAATTCATGGTCGGCGTTGGCGCTCTGATGGCTAGCACACTCATCCCTATGGGATGCAAGCGCAAAGAGGACGGTATTTTACTGCCCGGTACGGACTTCTGTGAGGCGGCACAGGTTAGTAGAGATACGGATGAGCTCGGTGTAAAACTGACCTCCTGCCAGGCAATTATCAACTACAACAATTTTTACGAGTTCAGCGAGGATAAGGAGGAAGTTGCAAGCCTATCCCGGAATTTCAAAACGTCGCCCTGGACGATAAAGGTGGGCGGACTGGTAAACAAACCTCTTACCCTGGATATGGATACCCTGCTGCGCAAGTATCCCCAGGAGGAACGGATTTACCGTTTACGGTGTGTGGAGGCATGGTCTATGGTCGTACCATGGGTCGGATTCTCTTTATCCAAATTACTAAAAGATGTTGAACCCACATCTCAGGCAAAATACGTGCGATTCGAAACGCTATATGCTCCGGAACAGATGCCTGGACAAAAAGATAAATTTTTCGACTGGCCTTACGTGGAGGGACTTCGCCTGGATGAGGCGATGCACAACCTTACTATTTTAGGCACTGGACTATACGGCAAACCTCTGCCGCCGCAGGACGGCGCACCCATCCGGCTGGTAGTACCCTGGAAATACGGGTTCAAAAATATAAAGTCAATCGTTAAAATAGATCTTGTAGCAGAGATGCCGGTCTCTTTCTGGATGGCGTATGCCCCTCAGGAATATGGATTCTACGCCAATGTCAATCCTGATGTGACCCATCCGCGGTGGTCGCAATCGAGTGAGCGCAGGATAGGTGAAATCGCCCGGATCAAGACGCTACCTTTTAATGGATATGCCGATGAAGTTGCTAGCCTTTATTCCGGGATGGACCTAGGGAAGTTTTATTGATGCGGTGGCTGCGTGCCTCCTGGCTGTATCTTGTGGTCCATATAGGAGCGCTGTTGCCTCTGGCGTTGCTCTTCCGGGACTTTACCCGGAATCAACTTTCCGCCGACCCGATAAAGGAGATCCAACTCCGCACAGGTAGCTACGCATTGATTTTATTGATGCTGACCCTGGGGTGCACACCCGTCTATATCATTTCCGGACTTAAACAGGTCCTCCAGCTTCGTCAGCTACTGGGACTCTACGCAACCATGTATGCCAGCCTCCATTTTCTTAACTTCGTTGGACTGGATTACGGGTTCGATTTCGCTTTAATCAGGGATGACATATTCGAAAAGCGGTATGCCGTTGTGGGGTTCGCTGCCTTACTAATCTTACTGGCGCTCGCTCTGACATCCGTTAATTGGTGGCGGAAACGCCTGGGTAGAAATTGGAAACGCTTGCACCGTCTTATATATGCGGCTGCCTTCCTGGCTATACTTCATTTTTTATGGCAGGTCAAGGTTGACATACGGAGGCCGGTTATCTATGCAGTAATCCTGGTAATATTACTGGCATTTCGCATTCCGGCAATCAAGGAATTTGTTTACGGGCATTTTAAGTGGCTGAAAAGGCAACAGGTTAATGGCTCACAAACAGATGAGATATGATAGACCGGAGTTATATACAAGAATCCTTACCGACAGAAAACTAACTAATTAGAAACAAAGCTGTACGAAATTCTCATAAGGTATGTTCGAGGACTATTTTGGTTCCGATACCGATTAAGATAGCGCCTCCTACCAATTCGGCTCTTTTACCTATCAAACCACCCGCTTTCTTTCCAATCATAAACCCGATAGTTGTGACCACAAAAGCAACTACTCCTATTGTGATACTCCCGAATATTATGCTTGTATTAAGAAAAGCGAAGGTTAGTCCCACGGCTAAGGCATCGATACTTGTAGCTACTGATAAAACCAGAATCGATACTCCTTTGGTTACATCAGTTACGCTAGAATAATCTTCTTTACCTCTAATCGAGCCCCAAACCATTTTGCCGCCGATAAAGCCTAATAAAGCGAAAGCTATCCAGTGGTCATAATCCGATATCAAGTTTACAACGGAGCGCCCGGCTAACCACCCGAGGACCGGCATAAAAGCCTGAAAAGCTCCAAAAGAAAAAGCAACGCGGAATATCTGCGGGAACGATAAAGATTTATGTGAAATACTGCCGCTTAAAGCTACAGCAAAACAATCACCCGACAGGCCAAAGGCTATCAACAGAACGGGTAAAAAGCCTAAATCTAACACAGCAGAGTCATCTCTCTTTGCAATATAAAATGGAAAATATTAATATTCATTGAAGCAGTTCCAGCACCCCATCTCCCGCCAACTCCGCAAACTCCTCGTCGGACATACCGATAATCTCCCGGCAAACCATTTCAGTGTGCTCTCCCAGGCAAGGGGCGGACTTTATCACAGCAGGTGTCAAGCTGAGCCTCGGGGGGAAGTTCTGATGCATTGCAACGCCCATTTCGGTATGTTTCAAAGGCACAAAATGCTGGCGATGTATTAACTGAGGGTCTCTTTCCATGAGATCACGGTTGTTCTGGACAACCCCGGCCGGCACACCGGCAGCCTGTAACAGTGACATTATATCTTCCGGCGAATAGTTAACCGTCCAGTCAGCCACCAGTTTCTCTATTTCGTCCTCGTTGGCTTTTCGGCTGGTGAATGTTGAAAACCTGGAATCATGTATCCAGGGCGGGTTGCCGATAGCCTGGCAGAAGTCCGGCCATGCTTCATCACGAACAGCTATGGCGCACCATCGGTCATCGCCTGCTTGCTCTTGGCCTGTCGAAGTCCCGACTTGTCGGGACTGACAGGGGTAAGCCCCGTGGGGAACAGCAGAAGAGGATGAGTTACCCCGCCGTCCTCTGTCCCGCCCATTGACGGAGAAGTCCAGTATAGCCGAAGCAAGCATGGTGATGCCCGCTTCCAATTGCGATTGGTCGATGCACTGGCCTCGGCCGGTTCGCCGCCGGTAGTCCAGTGCAGCCAGTATAGATACCACCCCGAACCACGGGGCAGAAAAATCGGGATAAGGGACACTCGGTCCTACGGCCTCCCTGTCCGGCCACCCTGTTGTATGATTGAAACCTGCCAGGCCGTTAACATTCCAGCCGAATCCAGGGTGATGGCACAACGGGCCTGTTTGCCCCATGATACTGTGACGGAACATGATTATGTCGGGTTTAAATTTCTTTACATCTTCATAGCTTAGCCCCCACCTCTCCATCACTCCGGGGGAAAAGTTCTCCACTATAACATCGGCTTTAGTTATTAACTTTCTGGCTATCTCTATCCCGCGTTTGTCGGTCATATTGAGGCCCAGGCTTAGCTTACTGCTATTAGCCACTACAAAAGGGCCGGCCCGGTCAAGGTGAGGCTTCCCGCCTTTATAGGGGGCGGTAACCCTTGCCAGGTCTGGACTGGTGCGGCTCTCTATTTTTACCACCGTAGCTCCATAATCCCCGAGATACTTGGCCACGAGAGGGCCGATGAACACCCGGGAGAAATCAACCACCAGTAACCCGCCGAGGGCTTGTGACTTCTGACTTCCCTTCGAATTTGAAATATTATCTGCCTCGTTGATGGTAAGAGCTAAATCCCCCCCGATAAGTCGGGGCACCCCCTTTACTAAAGGGGGCATGGAGGATTCTATCAGCACCTCTTGGTTGTGTTCACCTACCAGGGGAGCGCGCCGGCTAATCTTCCATGGTGTTTCGCTGAATAAATACGCCGGGCCGGGATAGGTAACCTGGATACCCAGATCCGGATGCTCCACCTTTGTCCAGAAATTGCGGTCGGCCAGGTGTTTGTCCTCCAGTAAGTCCTGGAAATTGTAGCTGGGAGCCAGAGCGATATGCCGCCGGGTAGCCCCACGGAAAAGCTCGGCTTTTGTATGGCTGGTGAAAAACCGCAGCATAACAGCTTCCCACGAGTCCAGTTGGGGCTGGGATACCACGGACATATCAAGCTTCTCCCAGTTAATCTCTTTTAAGTGGCCGGCCATCCCTTCCTCATTCATCCAATCCACCAGGGTTCTTATCTGACGGCCAAAGGTGCCGCCGAGGATCCTGAAGGTAACAAAGCCATCTTTGCAGGGCCACACCTGCCTTCCACGCAGATGGCCCAGGGGACGGCGGGACCCAACCCTGGGGAAAATAGTACGGGTGTACTCCCAGAAAGGCAACTCGGTGGACATGATATGAAGGATGCTCTCCTGTATGGATATATCGGCAAACTGGCCTTTTCCTGATTTCTCCCGGTAAAGCAGCGCCATGATACAGGCGATAGCCGCGTGAGCGCCGGCATGGAGATATGCCTGGGGTACCCCGATACGCAACGGCGCACGGTCTTCATCCCCGGCCAGTGACATTTGACCTCCCATAGACATGGCTATAAGGTCGGTCATCTTTAAGTCGCGGTACGGCCCTGTCTGTCCGAAGGGGGTAATAGAGACAAAAATAAGGCCAGGGTTTAGCTGGCCCAGAGTGGAGTAGCCCAACCCCAGGCTATCAAGATAGCCCGGGGGAAATGACTCAATGAGAAAATCCGATGTTCTTACCAGCTTTTTGAAGGTGTCTTGCCCCTGGTGTGTCTTAATGTCCAGCGTGATGCCGCGCTTACTGGTGTTGTATGCCCACCAGTAGAGGCTCTGTTTGGGAAAGCCATCCTTTTGATAAAAAGGGCCTATGTTCCGACGGGCGGGTTCGCCGCCGGGAGGCTCGATTTTGATAACATCGGCGCCCAGGTCGGCCAGTAATTTACCGCAAAGGAAACCCTTCTCGGTGGATAAATCCAGCGCCCTATAGGGCGCTAAAGGGCCGGGAGGAGTTAATTGTTCCTTCATTAGTTACGACTGACCACCCACTAAGAATTTTTATACCCTATGGTTTTTGCACGTTGAGTTTCTTGACAAACCGCCCCATTCGCTTCAGAGCTTCCTCTATATCTGGCAGAGAGGTTGCATAGCAGCAGCGGACATGTCCCTCGCCGCCGGAACCGAAGGCGGAGCCGGGCACTACAGCTACCTTCTCCTCCATAAGCAGCTTCTCGGCGAAGTCCTCCGAGGAGAGTCCTGTTGAGCGTATAGATGGGAAGCAGTAGAAAGCCCCTTGCGGCTCGGGGCAGGAAAGGCCAATGCTGTTAAGCCCTTTAACCATAAACCGCCGGCGGCGGTCATATTCCAGCACCATTTGCTGCACTTCTTTCTCTCCGTTGTTCAGGGCCTCCAGGGCAGCTACCTGGCCGGTTATCGAAGCGCAGAGCATTGTATACTGATGGATACGGGTCATCGCTTCGATGATATCGGGCCGTGCGGCGGCATAGCCCACCCGCCAGCCTGTCATGGCGAAGGCTTTAGAGAACCCTCCCAGCAGGATTGTGCGCTCTTTCATATCTGGCAGAGATGCCAGGCAAGTATGTTCGACCCCGTAAACCAGTCGGGAGTACACCTCATCCGAGATTACTAACAGGTTATGTTTTTGGGCCACCTGGCATACCTGTATTAGCTCGGAGCGGGACATGACTGCCCCGGTAGGGTTAGCCGGATAACCCAGAAGAATAGCTTTGGTATGCCGGGTAATGTTTGACTCTACAGAAGCTGCATTCAGCCGGAAGCCAGTCTCAGCTTGAGTAGGCACTGCTACCGGAACGCCTCCGGCCAGTGTTATACAGGCGGGATAGGCCACATAGCTGGGGTCCGAGATTATGACCTCATCTTCCGGGTCGAGGATAGCGCGGGTTGCCAGGTCGAGGGCCTCGCTGACGCCCACCGTGATGAGCAACTCTGTGTCCGGGTTATAGGTTAGCCCGAAATGGGACTTCAGGTAGGCTGACAGTGCTTGCCGTAGCTCCGGCATCCCCTTGTTTGAGGTATACATGGTATAACCCTTCTCCAGGGAATAGATAGCCGCTTCCCTGATATGCCACGGGGTAACAAAGTCAGGCTCTCCCACACCCAGGGAGATAACACCCTCCATAGAAGACAGAAGGTCAAAGAACTTCCTTATCCCCGAGGCGGGAAGCTGGCTTGCCCGTAGCGATACGGCGTTGCGGCGCTTCAGAATCTGATTTATATCAACAGATGACATTTACTATCAGTCCCACCATCACAGAATAAGGGGCTGCCGGTGAAGGGTCTCGCCCCCCTCCAAAATTTCACCATCGTCTTTATAGCGGCGCAGCAAGAAGTGAGTGGTTGTACCTTGCACCCCCTCCAGAGGGGCCAGCTTCATAGAGACAAAGTCAGCCACCTCATGCATGGTTTTTCCTGCTATCAATACAGCTAAATCGTAGGTCCCTGACATCAGGTAAACCGAGCGGGCCTGAGGGAAGCGGTAAATCCGCTCGGCTACGGCATCGAAACCCACATCCCTCTGCGGAGCCACCTTTACCTCGATAAGCGCCCAGACCTGCTCCTCGCCCGCCTTCTGCCAGTTGATAGTTGTCTTGTACTTGACAATGAGGTGTTCAGCTTCGGCCTTTTTAATGACTGCCTCTACCTCAGCTACAGACTTGCCGGTCATAGTGGCAATTTGCTGTGGAGTGGTGCGGGCGTCTTGCTCCAGAATTTGTAAGATTTCTTTCAAAGTAAAAACCTCACTGATATTTATACCATACCTTGGAATAGGAAGAAATAGATTTACAGGTTACTTTGAATTATATCATAAGTTGCTTTTTCATTACTATGAAAATAGACCTAAGCCACCTCTCCCTCGAGGGGAGAGGAATTAAAGGTGAGGGTGAAAAATACTTCCTATAAAACACTCTCATTCCTTCGTTTCACTCAGGACAGGCTCTAGCCTTCTCCCCTCAAGGGAGAGGGACTACCAGAGGCATTTTCATTCTCTGTGGTGAATATTGCGGATGTTCATGACGATTCTGATGGGAGTGAAGATTCACAAGGAGACAACGGCCAAACCCTGTTACAGGTGTGAGTCAAATTGGCTAATCCTCAAGGCATATAATATAGTATTATTTAAGTCAACTTAAAAGCATCTTTAAGATACTTATCAAGCAATTATAAAGCATAACATGTTACTCATATTCAAATCAGATAAAGTCAGTATTTTACGCCCCCGGTTTCAGACGTCTCTCCATGTCCTCCACTGCTATCCGGCCGGATAAGGTACTTCCCGGAAGCGCCGCCCAGCCCTGGGGAACTGCCCCATCTCCCACCTGCCATATGTTCTCCACATTGGTCTTGTTGGGCAACTCGTGGCCGGGGAGGGTGTGCAAGACAGGCCAGTCGCCTGAGAACCAGCTAGCCATCAGTATCTCGGCATTATCGAAGCCGGAAATAATATCTTTTAAATCAAGAAGGGCAAGCTCCAACTCGCCCTTGAAATCATGGGGCGGTGTCATGGACTTGGGGGCTGCGCCCACAATAAGAAGGCTTTTGCCCTTGGGCGCCAGCTCGGGGGCTACATTGGTCGGGCAGTTTATCAGATTGACGCGCCGGGCCTCCGCGGGAACCAGCATACCATGATAGGGCAGCAATGGCTTGTCGCTGGCTATTTGTAACCACATAACCGACATCGGCACATAGGTGTCCCTGACCAGCTTTATATAGGCCCTGTCCAGGTTTTCAGATCCGATTAGCTCTATGGTCCGTCTGGGCCCGGCGTTGCTGATTACCGCCTGGGAGGAAACGGTTACTTCCTGCCCGTTCTTTTGCACTACGACACCTTTGGCCGCGCCGGACTCGACCACAACCTTGCGGGCGGGGGCGCTGGTCCAGACATCACCGCCGTTTTTACGGATCACATCGGCGAGCTGGTTCATAAGGTACGTATTGCCTTTAGGGGCCACGCCAAATGCCCGGTAGCCTCCCATATTGGTCTGGAACCGGATAAAAGCGTGAGCCGGCAGCTCCCAGATGTTGCCGCCCAACATAGCGGAGAGCACCCCCTGGAAAAATCCCAAAATCTTTGGATTTTGGGTGTACTGGGAAAGCCATTCCTGGAAGGTCATTGTGCCGGGCGGCTCCTGCCATTTCCAGCCCTGCCGTATAAGCCCGTAGATTCTATCCGCCTCTTTCTCATCGCCAGAGGCGATGTTGATAAGAGCCTTGAGGCCGCCCCTCTTGGGCATTTCGAAATCCTGGCCACCGATACGGTAGCGCATCCCCTCCTCCAGCCGGACATCGAAGTCCAGGCCTAGCTCTTTGAAGGTCTTCTCCATCACGCCGCCGACTTCCACTCCGATGGCCCCCGATGTCAGCTTGAATCCTTTCCATTCCCGTGTAGAGAATCGCCCCCCGATAAAAGGCAGTTTTTCCACTACCAGTGTCTTATACCCCTTGTGAGCGGCCATAGCGGCTGCGGTCATGCCCCCGATTCCCGACCCGATTACCACCAAATCGAATTTTTGCTGCGCCATCTTATCCCTCCCTCAGAGCATCAACCGGGCAATTGGGGATGCACTCCAGGCATTCGTTACATATATTTCTATCCACCTGAATCTTTCCCCAGGCCCTCAGGGCCTCCACCGGGCAAGAGGGCATACACAGCCCACAGCCAACGCACCTGTCTTCATCTACTTTTAACATATTTCTCCTCCGGGAATTGTCTGACAGTAAATTCAGCAGCATTTTAAAGTTACTACATAGCTGAGTGAAGTTGATAATAGCATGTATAAGTTTACTGAGTCAAGTAATCGCCCTCGTTCAACAGGGTCTTTGCATTATCGGAGTCTATTCTGCAAGGATAGTCCAGACCCCACCGAAGTGACTTGTCACTCTGTCCGAAGCATCCCGATATATCAGGTTCTTGATGATGTTCCCCAACAGTCCCAGATGCTTCGCTCCTCTCCAGCATCACAAAACAAAAACCCTCTCCTCAAGCGTTCCCCGCATACCCCCAGGAAGCCTTTAAATCCGCAAGCAACTTATCAATCAAGCCCTGTTCCCCTGTATTATCAACAGTTTTTGAAAGAGCTTCATAGGAGACCGCCCACACATCTCCACCGCCCAGTGACCACTCAAGAGGCTTTCGGTTATGAACATAGGGCGGCTTTTTCTCCCAGAGGCCTGAACCAGACTCACCGCTAAAACGGGCCTGGATTTTCCACGGTTTGGGGCTGGCATAGCTGGGGTGGTAGTAGGTATGGCCGTTTATCTGTACCCACTTCTTCCTTATCGGCATTCCGCTGCGCAGCGACGGCGAACCCCAGTAGTCGCTTCCCGGGGCTTTGGCAAATGGAAATACCTGCCCCCATGATCCTTGCCCCGCAATTTTCTCAAGCTTCTCGATTAATTTATCACCAAGATTATTAACCTTATCTACGGCATCTTTTGATAAAATGTGTTCACCTGGCGGTTTTTTATCTCTTGCATCTGCATTAAGTCCGGTAAAGTCCATATCCATGAGTTCTTTTGTGGAATCCAAAAGATTATCAGCTTTCTTCATGGCGGTTTCAGCTTCTTTTAAAAGTACTGGCCTTATTGCGCTTAAATAAGCCTGTCTGGTTAAAATCTTGATATATAGGTCAATATTTTCCCTGACGCCCCTCAATTTATTGAAACTAGCTTGAGCTTCTTTTACTGCGGTTTTACAATCAAGTATTTGCATTTCCAGTGTTTTGATTTCATCCGCCACGATTTCTTCGACTGTTGGTGGCCTCATGTTATTATTAGTCATTTACCTGCCTATTTACCTATTTGCCTAATAATAAATTAGGAAGACGATTCCTGTCAAGTGTCTTCTCCCAGAAATCCGTATTTATTTCCCTCTTTCTTGAGGGGATAGGCTAGGTGAGGGTGACGTTTTACCTGAATTCCCCCTCTCTCTAAATCTCTCCCCCGATGGGGCGAGAGGTTTTGGGAGCTATTTTCATCACTTCATGGTGCCCTGTGCAACTGAACATGGGTGATTTCCCTGCAATTATCGGCCAATTGGCTAAAATAATTAACCGTTTTTGCCTCAACATCTTGAAAGCTGTCGTTAAATTTGATATTGTTATGCAAGTGCCTTCGGTTATTTCCACGGTATTACGGCACACAACCTATCAATATTCCAAAAGAAAGGTGAACTCAATATGG
>Ga0209514_10003427_pt1 | contig 22641 bp, 21 predicted proteins | sample Subgrocontami58m_FD_187452 | JGI IMG/M metagenome (GOLD analysis project Ga0209514, IMG submission 187452) | Subsurface groundwater microbial communities from S. Glens Falls, New York, USA - GMW37 contaminated, 5.8 m (SPAdes) (version 3) | ecosystem: Environmental > Aquatic > Deep subsurface >...
AAGGATATGATAGAAGATTATTTAAAAAGAAAATAATCCATGCGCATCCAGAAGCTAAACGTCGGGCCGTTGCAGGTGTGTTGCTATGTCGTCACGGGAAATGCCTCGGCAGAGGCAATGATCATTGACCCCGGCGCAGACGCAGAAACTATAGTCGGTTTTTTAAACAAGGAACACCTGATTCCCAGGTTGATTGTGCTCACCCATGGACATGGCGACCACATCGGCGCCAATGCCAGGTTAAAAGAGGCCTTTCCTGACATCCAGATATGCGTGCATGAAGACGACCAGGACATGCTGCCCTATCCCGCAAAAAACCTTTCCATTCTTGCCGCATTTTATGGAGGAGCAACCGTGCGGTCTCCTGAGGCTGGCCGATTATTGAAAGACGGCGATGCAATTACCATAAACGGGTACACCTTTGAGGTAATCCACACACCCGGCCACACACCCGGCGGTATATGTTTATACAGCAAAAACCAGGAAAACGGACAGCCTCCTGTCTTGTTTTCCGGAGATACCCTTTTCAAAGAAGGTATTGGGCGTACGGACTTCCCGGGTTGCAGCGAGAAAAATCTCATCCGGGCTATCAAGGAACGATTATTTGTGCTGGACGAGAAGACCGTTGTGTATCCAGGCCATGGTCCGTCAACAACTATTGCAGAAGAGAAGAAATATAATCCATTTGTTACCACCTAATTTTAGCGATATAAAATGCCAGAAATTCCAAAGATGAATCGTAAGGGAAAAAAATTCTTAAAGGTATACAAAAGTTTTAAAGAAATGGATGCAGATGATAAAAAATATTGGGCTTCCGCATCTATGGAGGAAAGAGTAGAAGCGCGTAAACAACTATGGTTAAATTATTGTTTATTTAAAGGGATAAACCCCCGTGGACAAAAACTTCAAAGAGTTCTTGAAATTGTTAAATTGCCACAAAGTTAAATATGTAATAGTTGGCGCTTATGCTTTAGGATGTTATACGGAACCTCGTTACACCAACGAATTGGATATTTTTGTTGAAGCCACAACTGGTAATACTGCTAAAATAGTAAGTGTTCTATCTGACTTTGGATTTGATGCTTCGGTAGTTGACAGGAATAATTTTTTTGCTGGCCGTGAGATGATCAGGCTGGGTTACGCCCCGATAAGAATAGATATACTAGCGTCTATTTCCGGGGTAACCTGGAATGAAGTATGGAAAAATAAAACAAGAGGTTTCGTTGACGAATCTAAGATTCCCGTTTATTTTATTGGGAAAAAACAATTAATCAAAAACAAGAAAGCCGCTCGCCGACCAAAAGATTTGAGCGATATCAAACAATTAGAATAAAAGTAACAATTTCGATATGGTAATACAGGAGAAATTTTGAGATATCCGAGGTAATTATACATGGTAGAAAGAAGAGAAAACATAAAAGAGTTGTTCATCGAAGAAGAGATGAAGGATTCGTATCTGAGTTATGCTATGAGCGTCATCATGAGCCGGGCGCTTCCCGATGTAAGGGACGGACTAAAGCCATCGCAGAGACGCATCCTTGTTGCCATGAATGACCTCAGCTTAGGCCCTCGCTCCAAATCCAGGAAATGTGCCAAGATTGCCGGTGACACAACCGGTAACTACCATCCACACGGCGAGCAGGTGGTTTATCCTACCCTCGTCCGTATGGCACAGGATTTTAACTACCGATATCCCCTCGTAAAAGGCCAGGGAAATTTCGGCTCTATCGATGGAGACCCGCCAGCAGCCATGCGTTACACAGAAGCCCGCATGACGGAAGTTGCCATGACCATCATGGAAGATCTGGAGAGGGAAACCGTTGATTATGTACCCAATTACGACGACACACGAACAGAGCCCAAAGTCCTTCCCTCGAAATTCCCAAATCTACTTTGTAATGGTTGTTCTGGTATTGCAGTCGGCATGGCCACGAGTATTCCTCCGCATAATGTCAACGAAATTTGTGACGGCATTACCCTTGTTATTGATAACCCTGATGTAACCATTGACGACTTAATGCAGGTCATCAAAGGCCCTGATTTCCCCACCGGGGCGTTAATCTGCGGTACGGAAGGAATCAAAGAAGGCTACCGGACAGGTCGCGGAACGATTACGGTGCGTGCACGGGCACACGTGGAAACTTCTAATAGTGGGAAAAAGAGTATCGTCGTGACGGAGATACCCTATCAGCTTAATAGGGATAATATCCTGGAACGTATTGCCGAATTGGTACGGGGAGAACAACTCAAAGGCATTTCTGATATCCGCAATGAAAGTGATCGGGAAGGGAGCCGACTGGTCATCGATTTGAAGAAGGGGGAGGATGAAGAAGTTGTTTTAAATCAGCTTTACAAGCACACAAAACTCCAGGACAGCTTCAGTATCATCATGATTGCCCTTGTCAACAATCGGCCAGAGACACTGAATCTGAAGCAAATGCTGGTCTACTATATCGAGCACCGAAGGGTCATTATCCTGCGCAGAACTAAGTATTTGCTGGAAAAGGCACAAGCAAGGGCGCACATTCTGGAAGGGCTGAAGATCGCACTCCAGCATATCGATAAAATTATCAAATTAATCAGGAATTCAGACTCGGTAGAAATTGCGCGACAGGGACTTATCAGCCAATTTTCTCTTTCAGAAATTCAGGCCAATGCAATCCTGGATATGAAACTCCAGAGGTTGACCGGACTCGAACAGGGAAAGATCGAGGAAGAATACAAAAAAATATGCGCTGAGATTAAAGAATATCAGGCAATTCTGGCGAGTGACAAGTTGGTGCTGAATATCATCAAAAAAGATATCTTAGAAATTAAAGAGTGCTTTGGTGACAAGCGCCGCACGGAGATTGTCGCAGCGACAACGGAATTTAATATAGAAGACCTCATTGCAGAGGAAAATGTGGCCGTCATTATTACCCACGAAGGATATATTAAACGACTGCCTCTGACTGCTTACCGGAAACAACATCGCGGCGGCAAGGGCGTTACCGGCGCTGACATGAAAGAAGGGGATTTCATAGAACATCTCTTTGTAGCGTCTACCCATGATTATATCCTGTTCTTTACTGACCAGGGGCGGGTTTACTGGCTAAAGGTTTATGATATTCCGCAAATGGGACGTACGTCCAAAGGACGAGCGCTGATTAACCTGTTGGAATTCAAGGAGGGTGAAAACGTATCCTCCCTTATTCCCGCGCGGGATTTTGACGAACGGCAGTTGGTCATGGCAACGAGTCATGGAATCATCAAAAAGACCGTATTAAGCGCCTATGGTAACCCCAAAAAGGGTGGTATTATTGCCATTAACCTGGATGAGGGGGATAAACTGATTGGCGTCAAACTAACAAATGGCAAACAAGACATCATCCTCGGCACTGAGCAGGGAAAGGCCATGCGTTTTTCTGAAGAAAACGTCAGAACGATGGGACGGGTAACGCACGGAGTGAAAGGCATCAAACTCAAGGCAAATGACAAAGTCAGGGATATGGTAATTGTGGACGAAAATTCCTCCCTCCTGACGGTTTGTGAGAATGGTTTTGGGAAACGCACTGATTTCTCAGAATATCCCGCTCATCATAGAGGAGGACAGGGTGTCATTAACATTAAAACCACCGAAAGAAATGGGAAAGTCGTGGCACTGATTGATGTCAGAGATACCGACGAGCTGATAATGATTACCGCAAAAGGTATGGTTATTCGTACACCCATAAATACCATTCGCGCCATCGGAAGAAATACACAAGGGGTCAAACTCTTTGACGTAGAAGAGGGAGATAAGCTTGTCTCCGTTGCACGCGTTGCTCCGGAAGAGACAAAGATCGAAGCGGATAGTGGAGAAATCTCTGGCATAGAAACGCAAGAAGAAATGGTTGAAGAAAGCACCAAAGAGGAAGCCGAAGAATAAGAACTGCAACTGACGTTTATGAGCCGAAAACTCTCAAAAGTGCATGAAAATATGTCACCCTCCCTTATTCCCTCGCCCCTTGTGGGAGAGGGCCTGGGTGAGGGCTATTTTCGTGTCAATACCATACATCAACCCCAAAAATAATATGTAATCTTTAACGCTTGCCCTAAGGAACTTAACGCCCTTCGGGCGGACTCAATCTTGCAAGTTTAAATTATACCTTTCCCCGATCTGAGTCGAGGACAAGTTTCAAGCCCGAAGGGCTGTCAGCATATAGCAGGGGGTGAAGCCCCCTGAGTAAAAGAACAACACATCCCCATTTACATGAGGACAAGAATTTAGCCCCGAAGGGGTGAAAGAAATTTATTATTATTTCCATATATATTTCTCGTCGTATCTGTCGTTGATATCGTTGAATATTCGGGGTATCCTATTCTTCGTACTGAAAACAAAATGTGTTCCCAAAAACGTAAACGTACCAGCCATAACGATTCCTCAATTTTTGCTGCCCCGTTGGGGCTATGTATTTGGTATTTCTCATATACGGGGGCTTCACCCCCGCCTATATGCTTTCTGCCCTTTGGGCATACTTCGGTTGCCAACAGGAGTTCTCTCCTGCCATGATTTCATAACTCACTATAGATTTTACCTTACAACATGCATAGCCCGCTAACACGCATAAAATAAATGGAAATTCCTATACAATTAAAATATGAACCAAAAATATTCCATATCAGCCTGTATCATCACCCTGAATGAAGAGCCACGCATCCGTGATTGTCTTGAAAGTGTGAAGTGGGTAGATGAAATTATCGTGGTAGACTCATTCAGCACAGATAAAACCGTGGATATTTGCAAGGAGTATACCGATCGGGTATATCAACGTGCTTGGCCTGGAAATATCGATCAAAAAAACTACACTATGAGTTTGGCAAAGAATAACTGGATTCTTTCACTGGATGCTGATGAAAGGATGTCTCCTGAGCTTATCAAGGAAATCCAGGAGGCCGTCCGTAATCCGGGCAATGTCATAGGATTCTTTTTCCCAAGACGCAGTTTCTACCTTGGCCGGTGGATTTATCACGGGGATTGGTATCCTGATCACCAACTGCGGCTTTTTAAGAGAGGCAGCGGACAGTGGCAGGGCACAAATCCTCACGGGCGAGTCATCGTAGACGGTAAAACCAACTGTATGAAACATGATATTTACCACTTCAATTATAAAAACTTTTCCCATCAATTGAGGACAATAGATAACTATTCAAACATCTTTGCCGATGTTATGATTGAACGGCGCAAGGGGTTCAGCCTGTTCCAATTGATTTTCAGGCCTCTCTATAAGTTTATCAAAGTATACATAATAAAAATGGGGTTTTTAGACGGGTTGCCTGGATTGGTTCTGGCGGTTTCTAATGCATTTTATATTTTTGTAAAATACGTAAAACTCTGGGAAAAAACGCATCGTAACGGCTCAAAACATGTCGACAATTAAAAAGATATACAGTTCCGTATTACCAGGCATTTATACGTTCCTCTGCAAAACCAGACTTCCTTATTATCCCTCAAAGATATCTATAGAATCAGGAAATCTGTGCAACCTGCGCTGTCCTTTGTGTCCCACCGGACAGCAGGATAAAAGCGCCAAAAAAGGTTTTATTTCATTCGATATATTTAAAAAAATAGTCGATGAGATGGGTCAGCACCTTACCGTGATCCGTTTGTATAACTGGGGAGAACCGATGCTCAATAAGGATTTGCTAAGCATGACCCATTATGCAAAAGAGCGCGGGATTGATATAAAAATCAGCACAAACCTTTCTATGAAAATGGGAGATGATCAAATAGAGGCATTAGTAAAGGCAGGACCGGAAAAAATCTATATCTCCTGTAACGGGGCAAGTTCAGAAAGTTATCTGAAATATCATGTGGGCGGCAATTTTGCTCTGGTTACGGATAATATGAAAAGATTGGTTCAAAAGAAAAGGGAGATACCAGGCTGCCGCACCAGGCTTGTCTGGCTGTTCCACGTCTTCAAGCACAACGAACACGAGATAGCTGCAGCAAAGGAACTGGCTCAAAAAATCGGCATTAAAATCAAAATATCAAAAATAAGGCCCGATATGGGCAAGGAAGTCTTCGAAACAACCCAAAGGGCGCTGGAAAGAGATTTGGCATGGATACCAGATAATCCTGAATTTGCCGTCGTTTCAACAAAACAGAAGAAGCGGATAGGCTGTATGCTCCCGTGGACAGAAACAATGATCAACTGGGACGGCAGCGTATTACCTTGTTGTGCGGTCTATAGTGAAAAGTACGCATTTGGAAACATCCTCGAAAATTCCTTCAAAGAAATCTGGAATAATGATATGTACGTTGCTGCTCGAAAAGAGATTTTGGGGATCAAGAATGACAAACAAACGATTTGCCATATTTGCAAAAGCAGCGGATATCTGCATGGAGGATAGTTCGATTTACGATTTGCGATTTTGGATTTGGGATTTAAAATTGTCATTCGTGAATCGTAAATCTAAAATATTTTTATACTGCCTTATGCAGGTTATATATGAAATATATTTATAAATTAAGAAATTGGGCGGTTACTTTAACATGTTTCGTTTCCATATTACTAATACTCTATGGAATTGGCATTGGTGAAACACTGGATAAAGAAGGCAAAATGAATGCACATGCCTTATGGAGATACATGACCATTGAAAATCCATACCAGAATTATCCCACGTGGCCTGGCAAAGAAGGCTTTTATGAAAGTACCATGCCTCCCGGAAATATCCTTAAATTGTATGTGAATGATATTGCCCTGGATACCATTGTAAATAAAAAAGGCACGTTTCCGGAAGGTTCACTTCTCATCAAAGAAAACTATACTGATGACAGGAAATTGTTTTTAATCACGGCAATGTATAAATCAAAAGGATTCAATCCCGCTGGACACGACTGGTACTGGGTAAAGTACAAACCGGATGGGGAAGCACGCCTGGAAGGCAAGGTCGATGCGTGTATTGACTGTCATGTGGGAGTGGCGGGCAATGATTACGTATTTACGGGCAGCATAAAGTAGTTTTTGATGACTTTTTACGTAACAGTTCATCTCACCTTTTGCTGGTTCAATCGTCCTCGATTGAACCAACAGCAAGCATTTGGTTGGGCGATATTTAATTTATGAATAAGCAGCAGCGGAAACCATCAATAACTGCATAATCGTTGAGAAATAAAAAGCATTGAATAAGCGCATAATTCAAAAATGTGGAACCTTTTGCAGTGAGACCAAGGTCAACCAACCAGACCTCGCCTCGTTTTGGATTAGCCATCCTCAGACTCTCTTGGGTCGAGTTCTAAAAAAAGGCCTTCGGCACAACTGATAAGCTCTTCATCGGTTAATGGAGGTAAGTCAAATCTCGCCGTTCGTCTCATAATCTCAGAGGCTAATTCCTTCTTTTCCTCTTCCGATAGAAGTTCAAATGAGTGAAGAATATCTTTGACCGATGTAGGCATATTAAAAACCTCTCGATTAATTATACAACATATATCAAATGTTTTGGTAAAGGCAAAAAATTAAGCCAAGTAATTGAGCAGGTGCCTCCTGTTTCTCTATGCAAATATTAATCGCTCTTCCTTTGGCTCTGGTACTGGGTCTCCAAACTCTTTATCTATTACATAAAGCCGATACATGATGTCGTCAATATCTGCCGTTTCAGGTAATTTAGAAATTGCATTTAAGGCTTCGTCCTTTAATGTTTCTATGTTTTTCCTCCTGATAAATATCATATTAAAAAAGCATATTTATTTTTATCATTATTCTACAATTTTCAGCATACTATCTCGTGAAATAGCATGTGTCAACTCTAAATTAACAATATTCCCCTGAAAATTCAGGGTATTTTCGATATAAGAATACCTTGTTTATTATGCTGAATTATGCTAACTCCTCCGCCAGTCTGTTTACATTGGTGACATCAAGGAATGCCTCGCCAATCCCTACGTCTTCTTCGCAGGTTCAAATTTGCACTTGAACCCACTTTTTAGAAGGTGCAGCCGACGCACTGCTGTGCGTCTCTACTTTAGTTTTGGTTTAAAGAAATGATATTAAGTCTCAAGTCCTCAGGTTTTTTCAAATCAGAGGTTCAGGTTACAAATCTGAACCCGCACGGGGGGTTGTAAATAACTCTGTCATTTACAATATATTTAACTAATCTCCCGGAGAACCCTGCCCATTAATTTTTTGGGCATAAACGTCCCAATAACTCTTGTCTTTATCACGGCTATCCTGCCAGACGATAATTGCCCCACCTGTTCCATCATTAATCGTTACAGGAAAACATTGCGTGTCGAATGCGGTGCTAACAGCAACACCGTTATTACTCCATTTTGCCAATCCTTTTGGGTCAATACGCTGGGCATACACATCAAAAGCAGAAACACGGTTATCATTCCACGCCATTATTGCGCCACCGGAACCGTCGCTGCTGATACTTACGCAATTTTGAATACTTGATTCGACACACACAGCCAAGCCGTCTTTTATCCATAAGGCGTTACCGGTGAGATCAATCCGCTGCGCATAGATATTGAAGTCACCGCTGCGCATATCCCACCAGGCAAGAATAGCACCGCCTGCACCGTCGCTTACAATCACTGGATAATTTTGGTTGCCGGATACAGTGCATACCGGAATACCATTAGTCAGCCATTGCACAGTCCCATTCCCATCCACCTGCTGGGCAAAAACGTCGTTATTGCCGTTACGTGTATCGACCCATGCCACAATCGCTCCTTCTGCTCCATTACCAGTAATAACGGGAAAACTTTCATGTCCAGGTGCATTGCAGAGGGCGACCCCGCTTCTTTCCCATGCTATTTTACCGCTCCCGTCAACCCGCTGGGCATAGATATCGGCATAAGTTCTCCTAAAATCCTGCCATACTACGATAACGCCGCCGACGCCGTCGTCTACGACCACGGGTGCGCTTTGCGCGCCAGAAGTCCCACAGACGAGCACACTGTCTTTTGCCCACAACGATTCCCCATTCTTGTTAATACGCTGGGCGCAGAGGTCTGCGTAGTTAGTGCGGAAATCCTGCCAGATAATAACAGCGCCACCCGCGCCATCCGTTGCAATGCAGGGGCTATTCTGTGCATTAACTTCAGTGCAGATGGGTATACCGTCTTTCGTCCACTGTACGTTTCCATCTCCATCAATGCGCTGCGCATAAACATCAGAATTACTAATACCGCTTCGCACATCATGCCAGGTGATAATGGCTCCGCCGGCGCCGTCACTGATAATCCTCGGGCGATTCTGATTTTCCGGCGCAGAGCAGATGGAAACACCGTCTTTCATCCATAAGACATTCCCGTGCGAATCAACCCGCTGTGCATAAATATCGAAATGAACGTTTCGGGTATCTTCCCAGGCAATGATCGCCCCGCCAGCGCCATCGCTAACTATCTGTAATGAGCTTTGTTGTCCGGGTGTCGTGCAGATAGCCGTATTCTCACGCAAATGGGAAGACCATCCGGCAGTTACCAGGCGCTGAAAATTTACCGTAATTAAAAAACCCAATACAAAACAAATGAATATCGTTTGAAACGTTTTTTTCAAGACATTAATCATGGTATCCTTTTTCAAACAAATTATTTTTTAACGCCTGCATATAAAAGAGGATCTAACTCCATAGCCTTGTTATAAGTCCTCATAGACTCTTCGTATTTACCTAAGTTGTATAGGGAGTTTGCTTTATTATGCCACGCCCTCGCACTCTTTGGATTGATCTCGATAGCCTTATTAAAGGCCTTAATTGCATCATCAAACATCCGCAGCTTGTCCAGGGTAATTCCCATATTGTTCCATGCCCATCCCCTCTCTGGATTTGCCTGGATTGCCTTGCCAAAGAGTTGCAGGGCATTGTCATATTGCTCAGATAAAATTAAAATGTAGCCTTTCCCGTGCCAGGCAAGGTCTTCATGGGGATTGATCTCGATGGCCTTTTCAAATGCTTGCATTGCTTCTTGATGCCTGCCTAACGCAATAAGGGTAACGCCCTTGTTATACCAGGTGGTTGCGAGCTTTGGATCCAACGCAAGGGCCTTTTCGTATAACTTTAGCGCTTCTTCGTAATTGCCCTTTTTATACAACGCTATCCCTTTATTTACCCATGTTGGATTATGGTTTGGATCGAGGCTTAGCGCCTTATCATAGGCTTGAACAGCCATGTCGTAGTTTCCCAGACAATATAAAGCATTCCCTAGCCCATCCCACGCCTCAAAGTAATTAGGATAGCTTGCAATGGCTTTATTATACGCCTTAACGGCGCGTTCAAACTTTGCCCGTTTATATTTTGATTGCCCGTTTTTAATCCACTTCTTTGCGCTATATTTTTTGGATGAGGTTTGATAAACATTACTGCGCATGGAAACTGCCGAGGTAATTTGAGAACTTAAGCAGATGGAAACTGACAAAATAAAAGACAGCACCTTAAAAAGGTGTTTCTGGTATAAAACGGCAGATGTTCTGTTGTGATACATATCCTTCGATCGACACATGTACTTTGACGTATTTAAAACTAGTGTTATATCATCCCAAAATCTTATAAAAATCACTCTGTAAAATCAAATCAAATATGTTTGATGTCGTTAAAAAGTTGGATAAGTTGTATGCAAAAGAACAGTGGGACGAGATAATCAAGATCGGGGAGAAGCTGTTTCTCGATGGAACGGAGGATGTCAAAATCCTCAATGACCTGGCCGTAGCTTATCGAAGGAAGAGAATGATAGAAGATACATTCACAGTCTGCGAGAGGATTTACTTTCTCAATCCCGATCCTGATATTATAAAACAGAGTATCAACCTTGGGGTTCGCTATATGCGGTATCATCAGATCATGGGCGAAATCTTCTATATGAAGGGTGAATATGAGAAAGCCTTAAAAATCTTTATATAAACTCTTTTATGAAAGGAATCAAGAAAGGAGGGGAACTGCCTTAAAATGTCTTGAAAAGGTGCTGACTCTAATAAAGAATGACGAAGGACTTATCAACGATATGGTAAATCTCTGTTGTGAAGAAGGCGATTTTAGAGCAGCAGAGGAAAAACTTAAGTTATTGATATACTTAAACCCAGCAAACACAGAATATCAGTCAAGATTAGAAGATATACTCTTAAAGGACGCAGACCAGTCATTTATGGATGGAAACCTGGAAACTGCCAAAGAAAAACTAAAAGAACTAACAAAACTAAACCCTTAAACCAGAAAACATTATGCTGGCAAAAGACGGAAAGATCAAAATCACCGACTTTGGCCTTGCTTGTATAAACAACGCCTCGAAAATGACTATGGCCGGTCAGATTTTAGGCACTCCCCTTTACATGTCACCGGAACAAATCAAGGGGAGACCTGTTGATAACCGTAGCGACATCTATTCTTTAGGCATCACCTTCTATGAGTCCCTGACTGGAAGGGTCCCGTTCCCTCATGGAGATATTGGATATTGTCATATCCATGAAACCCCACCACTCCCCTCCCTTCTTAATCCTGATATTCCTGAGCCTCTTGAAAAGATTAGCATAAAATCCATTGAAAAGAATCCAGAAAATCGCTACCAGAACGTACGTGAAATGCGATAAATTCTAAGATGAACATAGAGTCAGGTAATGGGGAAAAAGCTTAAACCTAAGTTCTACAATGGGACACAGATTAACCTAGCGCGGCCTTTGGCCGCAACCAAATTCGAAATACGAATGTCGAAATACGAAACAATTTCAAATGACAAAAAACCCAATGCTCCAAACTTTACGTAAGCCTCATCTAATCTATGCCTTACGGTTATGCATTTTGAAAAACGAGCAGAAAAAACAAGAAGTTGATGGATTGTAGTACAGATAAGTATAGATAAATAACGACTTAATTCTTTGTGTTAACTCACCCAATGGGTGAGCGACAGTATTATACATTCTGTTGAAAGATCAGTGTAAATCAGCGTTTATCTGCGTCCGACTGCAATTTTTAGGTGATATTGTAATGGACTTGTTATATCGATTGGGTGGATTGACAGGAACAGAGATAGGGGAGATGATGGGAGTTGATTATAGTACGGTGAGTCAGGGAAGGAAGCGATTACGAGAAAAACGAAAAAGGGATAAGAATCTTTCAGCGCTCCTCGGAAAAACTGAAGCAGATGTGTCATAATCAAAGATTTGGACACCACTTTATTCATGTCAGTTGAAATATGAAGGTTTGTATGCTGTATTCATCCCGGACACTATCAAAGTCAAAAACAAAGAGGTCTTACCACAAGCAATTCATATACAGTTTAAATTTCTCTTGCATGTGTTCACAAATTTGTTAACTTATTTACATGCGAGAAATAGAATTCTATCGCACAGCCAGTGGACGCTGTCCTGTTGAAGAATTCCTTGACACATTATCCGATAAACAGGCGGAGAAGATACTTTGGGTGCTACGCCTTGTTAAAAGTCTTGATCCTGTTCCAAGACAATATTTCAAACTATTGTCAGATACAGACGGTATTTGGGAAGTAAGAGTTAAGTTGGGTGGCGATATTTTCCGATTGCTTGGATTCTTTGCTAGACCACAACTTATCGTTTTGACACATGGTTTTGCAAAGAAGACACAAAAGACTAGCCGGAAAGAGATTGTTATAGCCCAACACAGACGCAAAGATTACCTCGAAAGGAGAAACTAATGGATGACTTGGAAAAATACATTGAGAAACGTAAAAAGAAAAGCCCGTCATTTGCAAAAAGCTTTGAAGTCGGGTACGAGAATTTTCGAATGGGTTTTCTTCTTCGCCAAACAAGAGAAGAGCTTGGAATGACTCAGGAAGAAGTAGCGAAAAAATTACGAACCAAGAAATCTGCCATCTCACGTATTGAGAATCATGCGGAAGATATACGTCTTTCAACTCTAAATCGGTATGCAGAAGCTTTGGGCAGAAAGCTTCATGTAGTGATGCAGTGAGGTTGTGGATTGCGGACAGGCATTTGTTTGGTATAATAATACAAAAACGTGTCACCGATAGCAGGAGTTGTGGATTGACAGGAACAGAGATAGGGGAGATGATGGGAGTTGATTATAGTACCGTGAGTCCGGGAGGGAATCGATTACGAGAAAAACGAAAAAGGGATAAGACTCTTTTGAGAACATTGAAAGAATTGAAGCAAATTTGTCCATGGAGTGAAAAAGATTTAAAAGAGTTTCAGAAAAATGTTGAAGACCTCGAAAAGGTTGATAAAGAAATCTGGAAATAAAAAGGGATGTGACCCTAAATAACCCCAATGCTAGCAACGGGGAAGTTCTGCAGGGTCCTGCTGATAATAGAGCTTCAACTCCTCATAAAGCTCCGGGTGCTTTCGCTTAAGTTGTACAGCCTTCTCGAAAAAACATTCCGTCGCTACAGCAAAAAACTCCGCGGGATTTGTGGCGCCATACTTATCTAATACCGTCCGCCGGCCGTGTGCGGCATCTTGTTGTAAATGCACATACTCCGTGCCAAGCACCCGCGCCCACGCAATATACATCGAACGTCGCGGTAAAATAGGTGATCCGTGGGCTTCGCCACCCTCCTGGTCCAGCTGATGGGCAAACTCGTGAAGTACAACGTTGTGGCCGTCATGGATATCGGATGCTCCGCGCAAAACATCATCCCATGATAATACAACCGCTCCGTGATGCCACGATTCGCCGAGCCGAACCGAATCACCCTCGGTCACCATTCCATTGCCCATCGACTCGCTCACATGTGCTATATATATGCTGGGGTAGACCAATATTGATTTCATTGTCGGGTAGTAGTCTGTGTCACGGTGGAGCAGGAGCAGGCACGCTTGCGCAGCAATGGTAACCCTGATCTCATCCGTCACTTGCAAACCCCGGCAGCCTTCAAAATGCTTCTCGTCAAGGAAGACCTGAACGTGGCCTTGAAGCTCCCGCTGATCAGCTTCAGGCAAGCAACGATAGAAGGGAACATTACGCCCGATGATTTTGAGCCACGATTGGGGTAATGGAATAGCGCGCAAACGATCACGCCGTTGCCGTTTAAAACTGAACATGCTTAAATTCCCCAATCCCCCATATTTCTTTCAGAATATTGAATCGGAATGTTATTACTTTCCAATTGTAACAGTTCGGTCTTTTTGTAATCCAGGGGATGCCGGGGAGACCATACTTAATTATTGACTCAGTGTTGAAAAACGGTTAAGATTCCCCTCTGGCTAGGATCGCTCGTGGTAGTCCCAGGAGCATGATATGTCTGCAGAAGCCTGGCCCGAAGGGACCGCAAAAGAAAATGGAAGATTCCTAAAATTAAGCATGGTGTCCCCGGAATTCGACCCCTTTGTATTTAGGTAGTGTACGCAAATTGGGAGGTACATAGCAATGTTGAATTTTCGCAACTTCATCAAGGGCGATATTAAAGACGTTATAATTTTAATAGGTGGTATGATTCTTTCAGCATTGATAAAGAATGCTTTTGGTGTGTCTGAAAATTTATTGATAGCAGCTATAGTAGTTATAATCCTTATTGCTGTTTATTATTTTAGCCGCATCTTTAAACTGATCGATAATCGTGTGAAAACAACCGTTCTTTATATAGAAGAACCTTATTGCGCAGATAATGAAAATATTACATACAATGGAGATGTCTTTAAAAAAACATCAGAATGGCTTCGTAAAGCAAAAACAGAAATATTGATTCTTTCTGCTACTTTTGGTAGGGAAAAACCAGATAAAGTAGCTCATCATAAAGCACGACAAGAGTATTTTGATACTATTTATAATATTGTAAAGGACCAAAGGTTTAATGATTTTAAGTATGTAAGAATTAATCAGATTCCGCCTGATAAAAAAGATTATTCAATAGTTGATTATATTGGAGAAGAAGCTAAAAATCACTCCATTAAAATCCTTGAGCTTAAGAATGAAATTCAATCAACAAATAATAATTCAAAAGCACAAATTCTTGTCGAGAAGATACCATTCGTAAAATTAACTAGTCTTTGGATAATAGATAAAAAGTATGTAATAACTGAAGTAAGTGGACAAGATTCAGATGGTAGAATTTATCCAGAAGGTAGATTTTTTTTCGAAGATCATGGGGGTGATTTAGTTAAAAATTATTTAAAGTATTTTGAAGAGATAAGAAGTAAAGCAATACCTTTAACTATTGACGAACTTCGAAAAAGCAAGCTTAGGGTGCAAAAGGGGTCGTCTATAGGGAAAGAAAAAGAGCCATATCTTAAAACTTAAATAATAGGTAAAAATCACTATAATAACTCGATAGAAAATATCAATATTTATTATTTAAGATGCGACCCTTTGTGCTCCCCATGCCTCTCTTTGCTTCATCGAGCAACCTTTTCCCTTTTTTGATTGACATCTTTTTCTCCTATCCTATAATGTACACGAAATAAAATTATAAGGTAATTTTTAAAATACTACACGATAATTTTACCTGATAATAGTGCTTTTCTCAAGTTATCAGGGCAATTGATTGTGATAATCAATGGTTAGCCGGACAACGAGGAAACCAGATGCCGCAACTAGGTTGGCCGCAGGCAATTGAGCAAGTAACCAAGCGCGTAGTAAAGCTCACAACACCACGCGCCTCGGGCACCGGCTTCATTCTGTCTCCGATTCTTGGATCGAGTTTCGTGGTGGTGGCCACCGCGGCTCATGTGATTGACAACTCGCACTATTGGGAGGAACCGATCCGGGTTCAGCGTGCCGACTCGAGCGAGACGGTCTTGTTGCATGCGACTGAGCGGGCCATATTTCTCGACGAAGCCTTCGACACCGCAGCGCTGCTATTCCATAGCGACATCTTGACCGTCCCACCAGAGCCTATCGAACTTACTCCAGAAGGCAAGTTCCTCCCCATCGGAAACGAAGTGGGCTGGCTGGGTTATCCCGCCGTGGCCAACGCGCTGTGCTTCTTCAGCGGTCGGATCAGCGCAATGCTTCACGATCAGCGCGCTTATCTGGTCGACGGAGTCGCGATAAACGGTGTGAGCGGAGGGCCGGCGTTTCATGTCCTCGGTGGCCAGAAGCTCGTTGTTGTCGGGGTCGTGTCGGCCTACATCCCGAACCGAGCAACCGGTGAGGCTCTGCCCGGTCTCTCTGTGGTCCGCGATGTAGTCCAGTTTCAGGCACTCGCGAAACAGTTCGCCAGCATCAAAGAAGCAAAGGAGAAAGAGGTTGTGCCCTCTACCCCTCCGCCCCCTCCCGAGCGTCCCCCAGATGCCGGCTAACAACGGCTTGTGGGGACTTCTAGGGTCAAACCTTCATTATTCAATAACTTATAGATCCTTTAACACTTCAATCTTTTTCTGAGACTTTTCGATATTATAGATCATTTGTAATCAATAAAGATTTGTCCCCTTTTGTCTTATCCCCCCTTCATGAAAGCAAAATTATTCTCGTAACACTAAACAATAATCCTCTTCCCTTCCCCAAGCGTTGCCTTTGTCAATTCTTCCAAAAGCTCATTCAGGCGGGGCGCCATAGATGTGGGGTCGTAGACGACGCCGTCCTGCATTAATGCGTTTTCAAAAAGCTGGTTTACGATCTTTTCAATTAAGGGCTGATAGCTGGGGGTCTCGTTCATCCTTGCCAGATTCTGGATCATCCGATGTTTCCGGTTAATCTCCATGATCTTTTTGGATATCTTATAGTTGCTGTCAACCATCTGGATAAGTTTCTGCACGTGCACGCTGGGTACCCCATCGGGGTTTACAAGGCAACATGGGCTGTCGACCAGCCGGTTCGATTCTTTCACGTCAATAGTCCTGTCCGCCAGAGTAACCTTAATCGTCTTCAGGAGATGCTTAAATATCTCCTCGTAATCCTGAGGCTCTTCCGTAGTGTCCACAATCTTCTTGTCACTATCCTTCAGCAAGTCCAGATTTGCCTGGTCAGCCGAACGGATGGGTTTCTTTTCAAATTCATGAAGCCCGGAAAGGAGAAATTCGTCATTCGGGTCTGTTAAATACAGCACCTCTATGTCTTTTTTCCTGAATATTTCCAGATAAGGGCTTTTTTCCATCGTTTCACGGTTTACCGCCGTTATGTAATAAACCTCTTTCTGGTCTGGTTTCATCCTGTCTATGTACTCTTTGAGAGAAAGAAGCTCGTCGGGGCTCTTGCACATGGAGGAATTGAACCTCATCAACTGTGCTAAGGTATCCCGATTTTCAAAATCAAAGTGAACCCCCTCTTTCAGAATCCTTCCGAATTGTCTCCAGAAAGTTTCATATTTTTCCTTCTCATTCCTGGCCATGTCCTGCAAGAGCGTTAATACCTGCTTAACAAGGACGCTCTTCATTTTGTGGATTATCCTGTTGTCCTGAAACGTTTCTCGGGAAATATTTAAAGGAATATCGGCAGAGTCTACCACGCCGTGGATAAACCTCATGTACTCAGGCAAAAGCATTTTACAGTCAGATTGTATCAGGATTTTATTGGAGTACAGATGAACTCCATGTTCCAATTTTTTGAACCCGTAGGTTTCATAATTTGTGGATGGGCAATACAGTATACTATAAAACTGGATTGGCGCCTCAGCAGAGGTATGCAGGTGGAAAAGAGGGGTATCTTCTGTGTTTGAAATAAATTTATAAAACTCATTGTATTGCTCCTCTTTTATCTCCTTTTTGGGTTCTTTCCAGATGGCCGTAATCTGGTTGGCCCTTTCGCCGCAGACCATAATGGGAAAGCTTACAAAATTCGAATATTTCTTGATGATGGATTGGATTCTGGACTTATCGGTATATTCCTTTTCCTCGTCTTTCAGGTGGACGATAATTTCTGTTCCCCGATTTTCTTTTTCAATCGGATTTAAAAAATATTTCCCCGTCCCATCCGAATGCCATTCATAAGCAGGTTCACCCTTTTTGTGGGATTTCGTCCTGATCCTGACTTCATCAGCAACCATAAATACAGAGTAGAAACCTACACCGAACTGGCCTATAATATTTGAGTCCTTCTTTGCCTGTTCCGATAAGTTTGCAATAAATTCGAGCGATCCCGATTTTGCAATCGTTCCAACATTTTGGATGATTTCATCCTTCGTCATACCAATACCTGTGTCACTGATCGTCAGGGTTTTCTTCTCCTCGTCGCCATCTATGTTGATTTCAAAGGGGATGTCTTTCCCTTCATAATCCGTATTGGTAAGGGAGCAAAATTTCATCTTGGTCAAGGCGTCGGATGCATTTGAAATAAGCTCCCGTAAGAAGACCTCCTTGTGCGTATAAAGGGAGTGGGAAAGGATGTTCAATAATTTCTTTATCTCCGCTTGAAACTCAAAACTTTCTTCCTGCTTCATTTTTTCAGTCATACACAACTCCTTGATTAAAAAACACCAGACAATAATCTCTTATACTATTTTCAGCAAAGACTAAAAATAACGGAACATTTCACCCCCACCTACACCTCCCCCATCAAGGGGGAGGAATACAAGGGAACAATGAGTATTCCCCGCCCCTGGTGGGAGGGGGTGAACTGTTACAAAATAACAAAACTGGATGCTATTGTCAATACCAGCACAATCAATGAACAATAGAAAAAGGTACCCGTTTAGTTTTTTTAAAAAATTCCTGTAATAATGCGGTTATCATGCAATGCGGGGGTAATTCATGAATTACCCCTACCTACTGCCACCAGGGCAGTTTCAACTACCAATGTTTTCAAAAAACTAAACTTTTACAGAAAAAGCAACATCACATTTCCGAATAGTTATGGATAAAAGAAGGGGCTTTTTTTATAATATTTTACAAAGGTTAAGTTGTTCTTTTTAAGTCCCCCTGGTTAACAAAGGGGGACTTCGTCGTGAGCTCAGTCGAACGATTCAGGGGGTTGTGTTTTTCCGTGGTTATTTTACAACCCCCTTTGCCCCCTTTTCTATGGGGGATTTACACATTGCATATGCCATGTAACCCGCTTAATTAAAATGAAATTTCCTATACAATCGAGTTATATTGTTTTTCGTATCTCCGTTTTTTTGTAATAAACTGTTACCTTTTACGAGATTATGCAAGGCAGTCATAACAAAAACGAGTGGCCTTATTATACACGCAAGGTTGTTCAATACCTTGCATTTTCCTTTTTTATTTACTTACTCCTCTTCTTAGACCCCCTCACGGAAAGAGATCTTTTAGGCAATATATTCCTCCGCATGAGCCCACTTTCCGCCATCGGGGCAATGATGGCTGCAAAGACATTTATCCTGAAGTACTGGCCTGCCCTTCTTGTGTTATTTCTTACGATTCCCTTTGGACGTTTCTTCTGCGCCTGGGTTTGTCCGCTGGGCACTACCATAGATATTACCGATCGTCTCTTTGCAGGCCTAAGGAAGAAATCTCAAAAAAGCCTTTACGATGGACGCAGGTTCAAATATTATCTCCTTGCCTTTCTTTTGATCGGCCTGCTGTTTGGCTTACAATGTGTTGGTTGGTTCGATCCCCTCTCCATTGCAACCAGCGTATATGCAATAAGTATCCATCCATATATCATCAACCTCATCAATGGTTTTTTTGGTTATTTAAGCGCTATTCCCCTGATAGGATATTCCTTCGCCTTGATCCATAAATTTATCCAAGAAATACTTTTTGCCTATCATGCGCCATTCTTCAGGGCACATGGAATTCTTCTCATGGTATTTGTCTTGTTAATTGCAGCCGGTATGGTATTCAGGCGATACTGGTGCAGAAATATATGCCCCATGGGGGCCATCCTTGCGCTCCTTTCAGACTGGACAATATTCAAGAGGACTGTTTCATCATCATGCACAAGCTGCGGTCTGTGTGTTGAAAGCTGTGGCATGGGCGCAATCGAAAGCGATGGACAAGGCACGAAGGCGGGTGAGTGCATCCTGTGCATGACCTGCCAGAAGATATGTCCGGAAAACAGCGTTACTTTTGGGAAGAAACAACCGGCAGGACAAAGATATGAAGTAGACCTCTCAAAACGGGCATTTCTTATAACAGGCTTGACCAGCACGGCAATGACGCCTTTCCTGAAATTGAACTACACAAAAAGCATAAATAAAGGGAAGACGTCTATTATCCGTCCGCCGGGCGCTGTGGACGAAAAAGACTTCCTTGCACTTTGTATAAGGTGTGGCGAGTGTATGAAGGTTTGTAAAACTAACGGCCTCCACCCAGTTTTACTGGAAACAGGAATTGAAGGTGTATGGACGCCCAAACTCATACCACGAATCGGTTACTGTGATTACGGTTGTGTGCTCTGTACTCGTGTTTGTCCATCGGGCGCACTCAAGCGCTTACCCCTGGAGGAAAAACGCGAGATCGCACTGGGAAAGGCGAGGATTGACCACAACCGCTGTATTCCGTGGGTGGGCTATGCACGACTTCCCGAATTAGAGAAGGAGTGGCAGGACTTCAATTGCGGTGTCTGTGAAGAGGTGTGCCCTGTACCTACAAAGGCCATACATTTTAATACCTACGTGGATGCACAACAACGAGAAATCCGAAGACCATTCGTACGCGAGGATGTCTGTGTGGGCTGTGGATTCTGTGAAAAGGTGTGTCCTGTTCTGGGGACTTCCGCAATTGTTGTAGAAGGAATACAACCACAGACCAAAGTAAAACATCCAAAAGAGATTTTAAACAAAAATTTTCTTCCCGAAACTCTTGGAGATTGGAAAAGAATTTCAGGCCCAAACATTTACGAAGGAAAGGAGAAGCTCTATGAATATATTGATGGCGGCGCAGAACCCTATTTGTCCTATTCTTTTATTCGTGTTTCTAACGCAGAATACCTAAAAGTAGGGGCGAACGGCCGTTCACCCTCGCAAAACATTGACAATGCAGGAAATCTAAAAGAAATAGGCAAGAAGATACTTATCGATATCTGGGAGTTCGGTAGTCAGGAAGATGCCTTTGGCGTATTCAGCAAAGATCGGGCAGGTACAGATATAAAACTGGGTAATGGAAGTGCGCTTTTTAATAATTATCTCTACCTCTGGAATGACATATATTTTATAAGAATTGAGCCAAGGGAGGGAGATGTTTTGGCTGAAGATGTTATCTATGCGGGCAAATCTATTATCAATATAATGCCTTATAAAAAGGTATCTTTGCCATCCATTCTATCTCTGCTGCCGCAACAACATCTTACCCAAAATAGTCCTATATTCTTTCATAAAAAGATTATTCTCGACAACATATACATATCCGACAATTATATTGAAGAGAACGTGTTTCATCTGAGCGAAAAAACTGATGCAGTCATCGCAGAATACAGACCCAACACAAGTTCAGAGTCTTTTAAGCTCATGCTTATAAGATATCCTGACAACGATACTGCAAGGCTTGCCTTTGATGATGTGCTAAAATTATGGCGTTCCTGGGGTGAAACAGAATCTACGTCAGGAGCAATTCATACCTTTCAAGGCAAAGCCCAGCGCTATACTTCCTGTTTGCTGGAAGGAAATATTCTCGGCATGACGTTCCTTTCTATAAACAAGGGCGATGCGGAAATGTTACTCCAATCCATAGCCCATAATATGAGTAAGTAACCTAAAGACTTAATTTTAGACAGGATATACAGGATTAACAAGATAAAAGCTACCTTAATCCTGTCAAAAATTAATTTATTTATATCATGTCTATCCTGTTATCTTGTCAAATCTTTTTCCTCCGGTGAATTATTACGTTTTTTCTTTGCATCTCGGCGGTGAGTTGAACAGTTACTGTCGTACTAAGATATCCGCCTTTTCCGCCATGCTGATCATGGTCTTCTCTAATAAAAGCCGATAGTGCTCCATTTCTTCATCGTTAATGTTGGGTGGAATATGGATGGGTTCCCCATACATCATTAACGCACGAGAAAACGGTTTGGGGATACGGAACTTATCCCAACTGGGGAGTGTCCAATAACTGGATAATCCGACCACCGTTGGAATGATGGGTAATTGGGTTTTTTTGCCGAGATAAATACTTCCAGGCTGAACAACAAAGCGGGGGCCTCTCGGCCCATCAGGGGTAATCGCCACGGGATACCCTTCCCGAATCTTATCAACCAGGGCCTTGATTGCCCTCATACCGCCTCTTGTTGTTGACCCTCGTATGACACCAAAACCAAGCCTCTTAATAACACGGGCAATGTATTCACCATCAGAATGCTGGCTGATGAGTACCTGTATCTTGCTCTTTCTGCCGACGTAGGCGGGAATGAGCATCATGCAATGCCAGAATGCATAAATGGCGTGGTAGGTTTTGGTTTTTTCATTAAACCCCTTCGGTTCGTCATCGATACGTATAGTAAAGGCCAGTAATTTTATTAACCAGGTGCCCAGAATTCCCACAATGATGAATTTTAATTTTTTCATTTAAAAGATAACCACAGATTTCTCAGATTACACAGAAAAGGCACAAAGGACACCAAGAGAAAGAAGTTGGGAGGATGGGCAAATGAGAGGTTGAGATTCCCCCCATCTTCCCAGCTTCTCATCTTCTCAACCTCTGCGTTCTTTGCGCCTGGTTTATTCTTGTCAAGTATTTTTAATAAATATTTTATATAGGTGATAAATTAAGTTAATTTTGAGTATGGCTAACTCCAGTCGGGCTACGCCCTCCTTCCGTTAGCCATACTCAACACCATTTTGCACGAAATTTTGTTCACCGTTTCTCATGTGTAACACCTTGCCCAACCCTGGTAATTGGAGGGTCTCAAAAGAGC
>Ga0209514_10003428_pt1 | contig 22640 bp, 26 predicted proteins | sample Subgrocontami58m_FD_187452 | JGI IMG/M metagenome (GOLD analysis project Ga0209514, IMG submission 187452) | Subsurface groundwater microbial communities from S. Glens Falls, New York, USA - GMW37 contaminated, 5.8 m (SPAdes) (version 3) | ecosystem: Environmental > Aquatic > Deep subsurface >...
GCCCTAACCGCACCGCCCGCTATAACACCCGTACCTTCGGGTGCAGGTTTAAGAATTATTTTTGCGGCACCTCTTTTGATAAGAATATCGTGAGGTATTGTGCCATTTGTGATTGGTACGTTGACCAAGTGTTTTTTTGCCAAACTGATCGCTTTTCTTATTCCGGACGATACATCCTTTGATTTGCCCAATCCCACACCAACTCTGCCTTTTTTGTCGCCCACGACCACAAGGATCGAGAAGCGCATTTGATTGCCACCCTTCGTTTTTTTAGAAACACGGTTGACAGAAATTACTTTCTCATCAAATTCTTTTGGTTCCTGATAAGTGTTATATTCCCCTCGTGCCATTAAAAGATTAAGCCTCCTTCCCGTGCAGCGTCTGCAAGTGCCTTGACTCTGCCATGGTACCTGTATCCGCCCCTATCAAATACTATTTCCTTAATTTTATTGTGTATTCCCGCTTTTGCGATTGAACTGCCAACTTCTTTGGCATTTTCCATTTTATTTTTTCCTTTGCTCTTTACGTCCGAAGCCGATGCTATTGTTTTTGAATCTTTGTCACTTATTAGTTGACAATATATATGCTTATTTGACCTGAATACGGCAAGCCTCACGCGACCCGGAACATTAATTTTATCGGTTACCCTTTTGTGCCTTATTCTTCTTTGCAATTTTTTATTTTTCATGATATTACGCTCCAGTCTTCAGTGCCTTTCCGGCTTTTCTTCTAATATACTCGCCCATATATTTGATACCTTTTCCTTTATATGGCTCCGGCGGTCTTACCCTTCTTATCTTTGCTGCCGTTTCTCCGACTAAAACTTTATCTGCCCCGGTAACAATTATTTTGTTTTCCTTAGCATCTAAATTAATTCCGGGGATTTGACTTATTATCACCGGGTGAGAATATCCAACATTGAGGACAAGATTTTCCCCCTGCTTTGTCGCTTTATATCCGACACCGACTAGCTCCAATATTTTTTCATGTCCGTCTAAGACGCCCTTGACCATATTGGCAATCACGCTTCTCGTCAGACCGTGCAGGGATTTTGCGAATTTCGTTTCCGATATTCTTTCAACTTTGATTTCATTCCCGTTGACCAATACTTTGATTTCCGGCCTGAACTGAAACTTTAGCTGACCCTTTGGGCCGGATATTTCTATTTCGCCCTGAGTGGCCGTCGCCGTGACTCCTGATGGTAGGAGTACAGGCATTTTTCCTATTTTTGACATTGCTGAATTTCTACCAAACCTGGCAGATTACCTCCCCTCCCAGATTTTTTTTCTTTGCTTCTAATGAAGTCATAACTCCTTTTGGTGTCGATAATATGTACATTCCTTTTCCGCCTTTTAGGGGCTTTATTTTTTTGCTTTTTGTATAAACTCGCAACCCGGCTTTGGAGACTTTTTTTATTTCGTTAATTTTTGGCTTACCGTCTTTATATACGAGTTGTATTGCCAAGCTGGTGTCCTGTTTGTTCGATGGGCCGATATATCCAATCTTTTCCAGAATTTTTGCTATCTCCTGTTTAAATTTGGAATATGGCACCAGCACACTACCCTTTTTTGCAAGGTACCCATTCTTAATTATTACAATCATATCTGCAATTGGATCCATAATTTATTCTTGGGAAAACCTGTTACGGCTATCCCGTGACGCTTCCTTTCTTATTTTTATTTATTAGGTTTTTTGCTGTTAGTATTGTCATGCTTGTTAATATAATTACCACGATGATTTCTTGATTCCGGGAATTTCTCCCCTGTGTGCCAAATCCCTAAAACAAATTCTGCAAATCTGGAACTTGCTCATGAATGCCCTTGGCCTTCCGCATAGCTTGCATCTGTTCCTATGTCTATTTGCAAACTTTGGTTTTTTATCGTTTTTTACTATTTTTGATGTCTTTGCCATATATATTTATGCTTTTTTTACAAACGGTAAACCTAAAAGCTCCAGTAGTCTTTTTGATTTTTCTCTGTTGCTATTTTTTATTACAATTGTAAAAACTAATCCTCTAACTTTGTCCACTTTCGAGTAATCAATTTGGGGAAAAAGTATCTGTTCGGTCATCCCAAAACTATAATTACCGTGAGCATCGAATTTATCGTCCGGCAGTCCCCTAAAGTCGCGGATTCTCGGGGCGACAATTTTACCAAATTTATCTAAAAAATCCCATGCTTTTTTGCCCCGCAGGGTTACCATAACTCCTATCGGATCGCCTTCTTTTAGTTTGAAAGTTGAAATCGACTTTTTTGCTTCCGTTACCCTTGGCTCTTGACCTGCAATCACTGCTATTTGTTCCTTAATTTTTGCAAGCACTTCCTTGGAGCTGAGTGCCTCTGCTGCCCCGACATTTATTACAACCTTTTCAATACGAGGCAGAGCAAAAATATTTTTAACACCGAATTCACCCATTAGTGTTGGCGCAACAGTGTCCTTGTAGGTTGATTGAAGTGACATTATTTTTTACTCCCTTCGACAGTTATTATTCCTTTACATTTTTTACAAATTCTTTCTTTCGATTTTCCCTTTTGCTGGAATGCTATTTTTGTCGGCTTTGAACATTTTGGACAAATTATTTGCAAATTTGCCAAGCTTAGTGGTCTTGTAACCTCAAATATTCCGGACCCCTGGTTTTTTGTAGCCTTTTTATGTCGTTTATAAATGTTTACTCCGCTTACCGTTAATTTGTTTTCTTTAATCCATACCTTTTGTACTTTCCCCTTTTTCCCTTTATCCCTTCCGGCTGTAACGAGAACGTCGTCTCCAACTTTGAATTTAAACATTTTAAATGACCTCCTTTGCCAATGATGCAATTTTTGAAAATCCCTTTTTCTTGATTTCGTTTGCAATGGGTCCAAAAACCCTTGTCGCGCGTGGGAGGTTATTATTGTCGATAACGACTCCGGCGTTATCCGAAAATTTAATGTATGTCCCATCTTTGCGTCTTACCTCTTTTTTTGTTCTGACGATAACCGCCTTTATTATTTCATGATCTTTTACCTGTGAATTCGGAATCGCACCGCGCACGGAACATGTGACGATATCGCCTAACTTGGCAAATCTTCTTCCACTACCTTTCCCCATGCCGATCACAACAAGGTTTTTAGCCCCACTGTTGTCTGCAACCTTTAAATATGCTCTTGGCGAAACCATTTATTTCAGAACCTCCAATACTTTAAATGCAACCGTCTTAGAATACGGTTTTGTTTGGGCAATTTTGACCTTATCTCCAGTTTTTGCACCTAATTCATCATGAGCTTTAATATTTTTGCTCCTGGTCAATTGCTTTTTGTAAAGCGGATGCTTTACTTTTGAGATTATTTTTACAACGACAGTTTTTTCCATTTTGTCCGATACAACTACCCCCGTTTTATTTTGCGACATTCTTTACCCCCTTTTTCGGATTTACTTGCACGTCTTTGGTTTCCGGCTCAAGTTGTTTTTGCCTTAAATAGGTTAATACCTGAGCGAGATTTCTTCGTTTACTGTTGGCCACATGTACATTTTTTGATTTCTGGAGTTTTAACTCCAGCCTCGATTCCGTTACCGACTTTTCAATATCACCCGCCATGAGAGTTAGTTCCTTAATGCTTTTATTTTTCAGATCTGTTAAGTCTCTTTTTTTCATATCTTTTATCTCGCAATTATCCTTGTTTTTACAGAAAGTTTATGAGATGCAAGCCTAATTGCTTCCCTTGCAATTTTGTCGTCTATTGAACCCATCTCAAATAAAACTGTTCCCGGCTTTACAACCGCGACAAAATGATCGACATCACCTTTGCCCGATCCCATTCTGGTTTCGGCAGGTTTTTTAGTTACGGGTTTATCCGGAAAAATTCTTATCCAGATTCTTCCGCCTCTTTTTGTATAGTGTGTCATTGCACGTCTGGCTGCCTCAATTTGCCTAGCGGTAATCCATGCCGCCTCGAGCGTCTTTAGTCCGTGAGAGCCAAAGGCCAACGTTGTTCCACGGGTTGCAACACCACCTCTTTTGTTTCTAAATTGTTTTCTATACTTTGCACGTTTAGGCGCTAACATATAACCTCCTTCGGAGGAATTTCTAATTTCAAATATCTAATTTCAAATATTAATTTCATCTATTTTCCCCTTTAGAGATTGGTGCCCTATTAAAAAATTAATTCAATAGTTGCATAAATCCCGCAAAGACGAATTTCATGCGCCTTTGTATATCCAAACTTTAACTCCGACTATTCCGGCCTTAGGCACTTTGGCATCATATTTTGCAAAATCTATTGGTGCCCTTAGTGTTTGCAGAGGGATAGCACCATCCTTTACGACTTCCCGTCTTGCGATTTCAGATCCGCCGAGCCTTCCCGCAAGCGCAATTCTGACACCTTTTGCTCCGGATCGTTTTACCCGTTCCATCGACTGATTCATGACCCTTCTAAACGGAATTCTTCTTTGTAATTGTTCCGCAACGTTGACGGCAACCAAATAAGCGTCTAAATCCGGCGTCTTTATTTCCTCAAATTTAATTTCTAATTTACCGGCATCCTTTATCTTGAATTTTGAGATAAGTTCAGATTTAATTTGTTCTGCGCCGGAGCCGCCTCTTCCAATTGCAATACCGGGCCTGGAAACATGCACTGTAATAGTCCTTTTGTCAAAAAATCTTTCGATTTCTATCTTAGAAACACCAGCGTTTCTAAGTTTTTCCATAAGGTATTTCCTGATTTTGTTGTCTTCTAAAAGATATTTTGCAAAATCACCTTTTTTGGCAAACCATCGGGAACTCCACGTATAGATACCACCGGTCCTAAAACCTATCGGATTAACTTTTTGTCCCATAAGCCCTCCTTCGTCGGGAAATTCTAAATTCTAAATCCAAAATTCTAAAGTTATTTTTCATCCCTTTTCTCCTTCGTACCTGCCGAAGACGTCGCATCTTTTTTAGGTTCGACGCTTTCGGTTTTATTTTCCGCAGTTGCGACCGGCACAACTTTTTTTGCTTTTTCTCCAGTTAGCACAATCCTAATATTGCTGGTTTGCCTCAAAATTGAATGTGCGCGGCCTCTTGAGATTGGCCTAAACCTTTTGAAAGCTATACCCTTACCGATGTTAATTTCGCGAAATGTAAGAGTCGAATCGTCTAGGTTTAGGTTATTTTTTGCATTGGCAACCGCGGAGTCGATGGCCTTTTTTAATGGCTTTGCCGCTTTTTGCGGGACAAATTCTAATATTTTGATTGCATCTGTTGGTTTCATTTTTTTAATTTGGGCGACAACAAGCCTCACCTTCTGGGGTGATACTCTTATATTGTTCGCTGTTGCCACTGCTTCCATAGTTCTCCTTACTTTTTAGCCGACGATTTCTCCGTAATTTTTCCGTGACCTCGAAATGTTCTCGTCGGTGCAAATTCTCCCAGCCTGTGGCCAACCATTGGCTCCGAAACAAATACGTTGATAAATGTCCTGCCATTGTGGACTGCAAATGTATGGCTTACAAAATCCGGGGCTATTTGACAATGCCTTGCCCAAGTTTTGATTGCCGCCTTTTGGCCGCTTTCTTTTTGAGCCATAACTTTTTTAAGAAGTTTTGGATCTACATATGGACCTTTTTTACTTGACCTGCTCATTTATTCCTCCCGCTCGTTCTGCGTGATTCGGTCACCTGCCATACACCTACGCCCATTGTTGCAAATCTTAGATCTTGTTGATTTTTTAAACTATCTGTATCAATTGCGGGTCCAGCTACTAATGTAAAATTGCCGCGTGAGTATATTTGTGCGGTCTCACGTGCCAACTGGAGGTTTGGTCGATTGGACTTAAATAATGCTACTCGACCATCAAACTGATCCCTGCAGTCTGCAATCATAAAACCGGTACCAGTTTCGATTCTTACTGTTTTGGGGTTTATTGGATGTCTATATTTTTCAACCGTCATTTATTCCTCCTTGATAAGATAAACTTGCTCGACGGTTTTTTGCGGCTTCTGGTTTTGCCAAATGCGCTCTTTCCCTGCCTGGTTTTCGGGTTCATACCGGTTCCGGATTTTCCTTCTCCTCCACCGTGTGGATGTGAAGCAGGATCCATCGCAACACCCCGCACCTTCGGGCGTCTGCCCATATGGCGCGATTTACCCGCTTTGCCAAGCGAGACATTTTTCCAGTCAATGTTTCCTATTTGGCCAATTGTTGCATAACATTTTGCATTAACCTTTCGCACTTCTTTTGAGGGAAGCTTAAGGTGGACGTAATTTCCTTCCTTTGCGGCAACAATTGCTGCTGCTCCAGCACTTCTAACAATTTGTCCCCCCGCTCCCGGCATAAGTTCTATGTTATGTACAAAAGTTCCAATTGGCATATTTGCAAGCGGCATGGCGTTACCTGCTTTTACGGGAGTTTTTTCGGCAGAGATAATTTTATCTCCAACATGCAGGTTGCCAGGTGCAAGTATGTATCTTTTTTCCCCATCTTTGTAGTGGACGAGTGCGATATTTGCGCTTCTGTTTGGATCGTACTCAATTGCGGCAATCGCACCTTCAATGTCGCGCTTGTTTCTTTTAAAATCGACATTTCTGAAGCTTCTTTTGTGTCCACCACCCTTACCTCTTACCGTAATTTTTCCTCCTGCCCTTCCAGCATTTCCGCGAAGGCTCACTAGTAAGGTTTTTTCGGGTTTGGCCTTTGTGATTTCGTCAAACATAAGGGCCACTTTGAACCTTTGTGCGGAGGTTGTACCTTTGTAAACTTTAAGTGCCATTTATTTTTCCTCCACCTTTTCTTTTTTTGGTTTTGTTAGTCTTGCGAGTAAACCCTTCCCTTTTTGCTGTGTGTTTGGGGATTTTGTCTCTTTTTTGTCTTTTGTCGATGTTTTCTGGGCCTTTGGCGAGAGCATGGCAATACTTTGTCCGGTTGCCAAGTACACTATTGCTTTTTTGCCGCCTTGAGTTTCGACCATCTTCCTGGTTCCTGTAACTCGTCTCTTTTTGGACGCTTTATTAAGTATATTTACCTTTTTAACATTTACTTTGAACTGCGACTCAACGGATTTTTTGATATCACCTTTTGTCGCTTCCTTGGTTACTAAAAATGTATAAATATTGGATTCCATCTGTGCGTAAATTTTTTCCGACAGTAAACCTTCTTTTAGAACTAATTGATGTTTCATGCTAAGTTGTCTCCCTTGGACTGCGTGAGTCCAGCGAGTGCCTCCCTTGAAAATATGATGTTTTTGTTACTCCAAATATTCAGAGCGTTGAGATTAGTTCGTGTTTCGACTTGTGTATTTTGGATGTTTCTGGATGCAAGGTTTACATTATTGCTTCGTTCATTTGTAATAATTAGAATAGGTTTTTTTACGTTAATCTTGGCAATAAGGGCTGCCATTGTTTTTGTTTTGGGTTGAATTTTTTCAAAGTTGGAAATTACCGTGATGTTTCCTTCCTGTGCTTTGTGTGAAAGCGCACTAATAAGTGCTGCCCTTTTCATTTTTTTTGGAAGATCCAGTGTAACTTTTCTTGCTCTGGGACCAAAGGTTATTCCTCCGCCAACCCAAAGAGGGGAGCGCTTAGACCCGGCTCTGGCGTTGCCTGTTCCTTTTTGTCTCCAGGGTTTTCTGCCACCGCCGCGTACTTCTGCACGCGTTTTGGTATGGGCGTTGTGTGTCTTTTGATTTGTGAAATATATATGAAGGGCTTGGGCTAAGAGCTTTTTATTGACTTTTGCACCAAATAAATTTTGCGGTAGTTTCATTGTTCCCGCCGCTTTTCCGGCCGTGTCGTAAACATTGACCGTAAGACCGGCAACTTTGTTTTCGTCTGATTTTACTGTTTTTTCTCCTTTAGCTTCCGGTTTTTTAGCAATGGCAGACTTTGCCAATTTTGCTTCGGTTTTTTTGGCCTTGGGAACCTTTGTTGTTTTTAATACCCTCTTAGCTGGCATTTTCATTGCAACCACTGATTACACCGAATCCGTATGGTTTCCTTTCTTTGCGACTAGAACGGAGGTTGAGTCTTTATCTAAATTCGCGGCTTCAGATTTACCCACTGTGTTTTCTGTCGCTGCTGTCCTATCTTCAGTGGCCTCAGATAGTTCCTCAGCGTTCTCTGTGGTTGCTTCTTTGGCTTCTGTCTCTGCTTTTTCTTCTTTTTCGGCTCGCTCATTAGATGCGCGAAGCTCGTCCTCATGAGCGGCTTGTTTTTCTTCGTTTGGTGGAGGAGGAGGGGTGTAACCTTTAACTTTGCCAGTCTTTTCTAAAATCACGAAACCGCTTCTTGGGCCAGGTACTGCACCTTTTACAAAAATCAGGTTATTGTTTTCATCGACCTCTACTACCTCAAGGCCTGTTACTGTAAGTTTAGCAGCCCCCATATGGCCGGCCATTTTTTTACCTTTCCAAACTCTGCCAGGTGTTGTCCCCGATCCGATTGATCCAGGAGCTCTGTGCCTATCCGACTGCCCATGAGTTTTAGGACCGCCATGGAAACCATGACGCTTTATAACCCCGGCAAATCCCCTGCCTTTTGTAGTTCCTGTTACCTTGACTTCGTCACCGGATTCGAAAACGGAAACTGTAAGTTTGTCCCCAACTTTAGGCTGATTTTCTTTCCTGTCTTCTGATTGTGATGTTTCGGTCCACATGACTTCTTTAATAAAACGTGGGGTATAGCCTGCGACCTTCACATATGCATTATCGGTTTTTTTAACTTTCTTACGTCTGCCGGTTCCAAGAACTAGTCTGGTATCTTTGGCGGCCAAAACCACGTTTGGGTCAACCTCAATCGCCGTTACGGGTATTTTGAAGTTGAACTTCCCAAAGCGGGTTGTCATATTCTGTTTTATGCCAAGTAAACTATTCATTCTTCTTTCAAGACGCTAAAAAAGCAGGACTCCTTAGATGTTTTCAGGTGTCCCACCTAAACGTTGATCGTTTGCTATTGATCGCTTACCTGCCTGCTAACAAACAGGTCGTTTAAGCTTTTCTTTCTATTCGATTCCAATTTATATTGTTATATTGTTAAATTGCTATATTGTTAAGGCGCATAGGCTAATCTATCAATACAGCTATCTAGCAATGCAGCAATCTTTGTCTACATCTTAAGTTCAATATCAACACCTGCCGGAAGGTCAAGATGCGTCAGGGAGTCGATTGTTTTGTTTGTCGGCTCAATTATGTCAATGAGTCTCTTGTGTGTCCTCATTTCGAACTGTTCACGTGCATCTTTGTCGGTGTGGGGACTCGTTAGAACCGTGTACTTTCTAAAATGTGTCGGCAAAGGGATCGGGCCGGAAATTTTTGCACCCGTTGAAAGCGCCGTATTTATGATGTCCTTACACGCCGCATCGATTACTCGCGCGTCATATGCTTTTAATCTTACCCGTATTCTTCCTTTAGGCATATTACTTTCCTTTTAAAGTGCTATTTATTTAAGTGATGAATTGTACCAAAGATTGTGCCTGGGAAGCAAATATTATGAGATAAGAAGTTTTCGAATTAATCGATCGTTGATATACATAATAAAAAACCCACCTTGTGGTGAGTTTAAATTTGCTTTGTTAGGCAACCACTTTGGAAACAACTCCTGCGCCTACAGTGTGACCGCCCTCCCGGACGGCAAACCTAAGGCCTTCTTCGAGTGCTACGGGGACGATGAGCTTAACCTTCATTTTAATGTTATCTCCGGGCATTACCATTTCGGTTCCCTCAGGAAGTGTTGCCTCACCTGTGACGTCAGTCGTTCGAATGTAGAATTGTGGTCGGTAACCGGTAAAAAATGGGGTGTGTCTGCCGCCTTCTTCCTTGGTTAAAATATATACCTCGGCTTCAAATTCTGTGTGTGGAGTTGCAGAACCGCTTTTGGCAAGAACTTGACCACGCTCGACGTCGTCTTTTTCAACACCGCGCAACAGTACTCCAATGTTATCGCCTGCCTGACCCTGGTCCAGTTCTTTTCTGAACATTTCGACGCCGGTTACAACAGTTTTCTTGGTTGGGGTGAGGCCGACAATTTCAATTTCATCGTTCACCTTGACGATTCCACGCTCGACTCTGCCGGTTACGACGGTTCCTCGGCCTTTGATTGAAAAAACGTCTTCAACGGGCATTAAAAATGGTTTGTCCAGGTCGCGGACCGGTGTTGGGATTTTCTCATCGACAGCTGTCATCAAATCTTCTATTGCTTTAACAGAATCCGCATCTCCTTCGAGTGCCTTTTTGGCAGAGCCGCGAATAATAGTTGCGTTCTTTCCGTCATATTCATATTTATCCAGTAACTCCCGTACCTCGAGTTCGACAAGATCCAGGAGCTCCGCATCTTGCACCATGTCGCACTTGTTCAGAAAAACTACGATTGCGGGAACGTTAACCTGACGGGCCAAAAGCACGTGTTCTCTTGTTTGGGGCATAGGGCCGTCTGGTGCGCTAACTACCAAAATAGCACCGTCCATTTGGGCTGCGCCTGTGATCATGTTTTTGATGTAATCTGCGTGGCCCGGAGCGTCTATGTGCGCGTAGTGGCGTTTTTCTGTCTCGTATTCTACGTGGGTGATGTTAATGGTAATTCCGCGTTGCTTTTCTTCCGGAGCGTTGTCGATTTCGTCAAAGGCTTTTGCCTTTGCCATGCCTTTTTTAGAAAGCACGTTGGTAATTGCCGCCGTTAGCGTGGTCTTACCATGGTCGACGTGACCAATGGTTCCGATATTTACGTGTGGTTTTGTTCTTTCGTATTTTCCTTCAGCCATATTATTACCCCTAAGTTGCAATGCAATTTTGGGTACCCTTTTCTTCTAAAACAAAAAATTGGGCTAATCCAATTTTGGTTAGAACAGAATACCAGTTTTATCAACTGATATCAAGTGTGAGGTTTAAGCTTATAGGCAAAAAATGTCAAGGGTGGAATCTCAAATTCGCTTGAGGTTAAAAGTAGTTTCACGAATTTGTTTTTCTATCACTTAAATTTTCCAGCGCGTTGACTGCAAGGGCGGTATATTTTTCGGGATGGACGGAAATTTCCCGATGGTCCCCTTTTACGGAATAAAAGCCAACTGTATCCATTCCTCCTTTTTCGCCAGCGGCTTGTAAAACCTTTTTCATAGGGAAAACCGTATCATCGACTCCATGTACTACAGAAACACCTATGCCCAGTGCTCTTAAATTTTCAAGTGTTTCATAAATATCTGCTGCCGATATTGCGGAGGCTTCTCTTAAACCTCTTGCAGGGTTGCTTGCAAAGTATTTTATTGCTTCGTTTGTAGCTTTGATCATTTCTTTTCTTGGGCCAGAGCCTTTAACTAACCTTACTGCGTCTTTAGAAAGCATATTTACAAATCTTATGGCCAGTTTTACTGTGGAATCCTTGCCAATTAACCCGGCGGGATCCACAAACACAATATTTCGAAACTTTTCCGGGTTTCTTTCTGCTGCAATAATTGTCGAAAGGGCACCTTCCGAATGAGCTATGACATCGACTTTTTCTGCACCGGTACGGGACATAGCTGCTTCCAGTGCACTTGCTTTTTTTAATTCTACTTCGGGCGCAGATCCGGCTAATTTGACACCACCGCGTCTTGGAAAATTAACCGCAAAAGCTCTTCTCTTGGAGTCGAAGATGGTTTTGAGGGATTTGGAATGCGTTTCGATTGTCTCTCCCCAACCTTCAACCAATAGAATGGGTGTTTGATCAACAGTTTCAGCAGGTGTTATATCAACATATTCTACTTGGCCTGCAAAACTTGGGATTCTTTCCCGATGTTTAAATTGGTCGGAGAATGTTTCTTGGGGGGCAAAAACTTCAGGGTTATTTGTTTCCACCATTTAATTTTAACAATTTTAACTTTCTTTTTTCTCGCCCTTGACCTTGGCCACTATTTTATCGGAAATGTTGGTGGGGACTTCTTCGTAGTGGGAGGGTTCCATATAGGCGGAGCCTCGGCCTTGGGTCATGGAGCGCAGGGTTGTGACATAACCGGACATTTCGGCCAGAGGGACAAGGGCATTGATGATTGTTGAATTTCCATGACTCTCGCTACCATGGATCTGGGCACGTTTACTTGACAGGTCGCCGATTACATCTCCCATAAATTCTTCCGGAATGGTGACTTCGACTTTCATGATCGGTTCCAAAAGCACAAGCTGGGCGGCTTTTGCGGCTGATTCCAGTGCCATACTCCCTGCAATTTTGAAAGCGATGTCGCTGGAGTCAACATCGTGGTAGGTTCCATCGTAAACTACAACTTTCATATCGACCATAGGATAACCTGCCAAAACGCCCATTTCCATTTTTTCCTTTACTCCCTTTTCGATCGACGGAATAAATTCCTGCGGAATGGCACCACCTTTTACTTCGGATTTATACTCGTACCCCTCGCCGTGCGGTTTTGGTTCAACGCGCAGAAAACAGTGACCGTACTGGCCGCGGCCGCCGGATTGCCTTATATATTTGCCCTCACCTTTGGCAATTTGCTTGATTGTTTCGCGATAGGCAACTTGCGGTGAACCGACGTTTGCGGCCACGTTGAATTCGCGCTTCATACGGTCCACCAATATTTCCAAATGCAGCTCACCCATTCCCGAAATAATCGTTTGGCCTGTTTCCTGGTCTCCTTTGATGCGGAATGTCGGATCCTCCTCAGATAGCCGACCCAGAGCGTAACCTAATTTTTCCTGATCGGCTTTGGTTTGCGGCTCTATGGCAAGTGAGATCACCGGTTCAGGGAAAGATATTGATTCAAGAACGATCGGTTTGGCCTCATCGCACATAGTGTCGCCGGTAACGGTGGATTTGAGGCCGACAACGGCAACGATCTCTCCGGCATATGCTTCTGATATTTCCTCGCGGGTATTGGCATGCATTAAAAGAATACGGCCGATTCTTTCCCTATCGTGTTTTGTTGAATTCAGAACCGATGAGCCGGATTTCAAAACTCCAGAATAGATTCGAACATAAGTAAGTTTTCCGACATGAGGGTCGATTTGTACTTTGAAGGCAAGGCCGGAAAAACTTTCCTCGGGGACTAATTTTCGCTCCTCTTTTTCTTCCGTTTTAGGATTTGTTCCTTCGATTTTTTCTATGTCTTGGGGTGACGGCAGATACTCAACAACTGCGTCTAAAAGCGGCTGGACACCTTTATTTCTCAGTGACGATCCTGCCAAAACCGGTACTATTTTGTATCCGATTACGGCACGCCTTAGGGCTTTTTTGAGATCCTCCTCGCTTATTTCCTCCCCACTCAGAAACTTTTCGGTAAGAGTATCGTCTGTTTCGGCGATACGCTCAACTAGTTCCGCCCGGTATTTTTCTACGTTATCCTTGAGTTCCGAGGGGATTTCGATTTCTTTGAACTCTTTTCCTAACCCTTCTGCATTTGCCTCCCACTCGTATGCTCTTCTGGTTATAAGGTCGACAACGCCTCGGAAGCCGTCTTCTTTGCCGATAGGGATGTTATACGGAACTGCAGGCGCACCCAATTTTTTGCGGACCGATTCCAAAGTTGCAAAATAATCTGCCCCAAGTTTGTCCATTTTGTTCACGAAGCAAATCCTTGGGACTTTGTATTTGTCGGCCTGACGCCAGACTGTTTCGCTTTGTGATTGGACCCCCTCTTCCGCATCCAGCACCGTCACCCCGCCATCCAGAACCCGCAGTGATCTTTCGACCTCGGCGGTAAAGTCTACATGGCCGGGAGTGTCAATGATATTGATCCTGGACTCGATCCCTTTCATGGGGCCGGATTTTGGAGTCCAAAACGTGGTTACGGCGGCAGAAACAATGGTAATACCACGCTCCTTTTCCTGCTCCATCCAATCGGTAACCGTAGTCCCTTCGTCGATATTGCCAAGTTTGTAAGATTTGCCTGTATAGAAAAGGATTCTCTCTGTCGTTGTAGTTTTACCCGCGTCGATGTGGGCAATGATGCCAATATTTCTGATCCTATCGAGGGGATATAATCTGCTTGCTGTCGCCTGTGCCATTATTTTGTTTTTCCATTTATTTCGTTCTCTAGAGTTTTAATTTCCTTTTTTACCTCTGCTATCATAGCGCGTAGCACAGAAATTTCCTCGTCTGCCAGCTCCCATGCGGCATTTTCTGCCCAGGCGCCATTGCTGTCCTGATACGCTTCACCATATTTCGTGAGTGCGTCCTTAAGCTTCACTTCTTCCAATTCGGTGAGTTTTATGCGTAGCTGTTTTAATTTTTGTGCTTTTGTAATCATATTATATTTCTATGTCTCGATTTTCAGCGACTTTCTGTAAGATATAAGCGGTGATTATAGCATAATTTGAGATCTTTAAACCTAGGCAGGGTTTGGGGAAGGTGGTTGAGATAATTCCTTGGCTTTACTCGCAACATCATCTATACCTGCCTCCGTTAGCTGCTCGGCAAGCACACTTGCAAAAGCTCGGTAATCAATATTAATCTTTTTATCTTTAGGCCAATTATTTAATCTCCTAGCAAATTCATTAAAATCATCTTTGGGCATTTCAGGCATAATATTGCCCTCTGGTTTTGGCGTTGGATAATGTTGGTTCATGACACCCATCACCTCAGCAATTGCAGCCACTTGCTGGACTGCTCTGTTAACGTCATTATACCTAGGATGATCCGAGTTAACTTGTAAATCTGCAGCCAAAGTTGATACTGCCACACTTGTACCGTCGGCTTTTCTCAAGGCAACCCTTGCAGAGTATCTATCTGCGGTTGCTTCGATTGAATGAAATGGTGGTTTTTCTGCTATCGCGTTCGAATCCATGTTCTTATTTTACAACATTACCACCTGAAATGCGCAAATGCTTTGTTAGCTTCGGCCATTCTGTTCATGTCTTCACGTTTTGCGACTGCTTTTCCGCTCCCTTGGGCAGCCTCTGTTATTTCCGCCGTAAGTTTTGCGATCATGAGAGGTTTGTTTTTTGGTTTGTCGCTTATTTCTTGAATGGTTCTGGCACGCGCAGACTGGACTAACCAGGAAATTGCGAGTGATTGTCTTCGGGTTCCTCTTACTTCCATCGGAACCATATATGAGGCGCCGCCGACCCTGCGCGGCCTTACTTCCATTTTTGGGGTGATATTTTCGAGCGCCTTTTCGAGGGTTTCGAGCGGATCCTGCCCTCCTTTTTTGATGGCTTCGAAAGTTTCGTACACGATTTTTTGGGCCACCGTCTTTTTGCCCTCCTGCATTATTTTGTTAATTAACTTGGCGACAATTAGATTGTGGTATATCGGGTCTGGCGAAATTTGTCTTTTTGGGATTTTTCCTGTCCTTGGCATTATTGACCTCCCCCGGATACGGCACTCGCACCGACTGATGCTGCTGCGGCTACTGCCGATGTAGCCCCGGATTTCTTGGTTCCATAAAGTGACCGGCTCTGTTTGCGGTTCACAACTCCGGTTGTATCATATTTACCGCGAATAATATGGTATTTCACTCCTGGTAAATCTTTTACCCTGCCCCCGCGGATAAGGACGACGGAGTGCTCTGCCAGTTCGTGGCCAACTCCTGGAATATAGGCGGTTACTTCTTGTTTGTTTGACAGACGGACACGGGCAACTTTGCGGAGCGCAGAATTTGGCTTCTTGGGGGTCATTGTTTTGACCACAGTGCATACACCGCGCTTTTGGGCGGAAGGATACGCAACGTATTTATTGGATTTTGTGTTGAAAGCACGACGAAGCGCAGTCGCACGAATGCGTTTCGGTTTTGCCTTTCTGCCCTTTCTTATTAGTTGATTAATTGTCGGCATGGTCGGTAATTATAACAGCTGACTTGGTTTGTGTCGAGGCATTATTGTATCTTCGCGCGGTCCGGTGATGTTGGTATCAAGCGCCCAATTATGACATTTTCCTTTAGACCCAGAAGTTTGTCTGTTTTGCCTTCTATGGACGCATCGGTTAAAATTCTGGTCGTTTCCTGGAATGAAGCGGCTGAAAGGAAACTCTCGATGTAAAGTGCCGCACGTGTAATTCCCAGGATAACTACTTGTGCAGTTGCGGGCTCCCCGCCTTCTGCAAGTACTTTGGAGTTTTCTTCCGTAAAGCGGTATTTGTCTATTAACTCGCCCGGCAGAAGTACTGTGTCGCCCGGTGTTTCGATCCTGACTTTCTCGCTCATTTTTCTGACTATAACTTCAAAATGTTTGTCGTTTATTGCAACACCCTGGGATTCGTATACTTCCTGGGCTCCGGAAATGATATACATTTGTGACGCACGAAGTCCGGAGATTGCCAAAACTTCTTTTATATCGAGGTATCCGGACGACAGTGGTGTGCCGGCGGCAACCAAGTCTCCATCTGCCACATTAAGTTCTGCTGTTGGGAGGACGAAGTATTCGCGTTCGACCGGCGGCTTGAGATTCGTGCTTTTAACGCGGACCGTATAACCATCTTCGTTTTCCTCGATTTTGACTTTTCCTGTAATTTCCGAGATTTGTGCAACATATTTGGGGCTTCTGGCTTCAAAAAGTTCTTCGACACGGGGAAGGCCCTGCGTAATGTCCAAACCAACGATTCCCCCCGTATGGAAAGTTCTCATTGTAAGTTGTGTTCCGGGTTCACCAATGGACTGCGCGGCAATAACACCAACCGGAGTTCCTATTGAGACCATTTCCCGTGTAACAAGATCTTTTCCGTAACACATTGCACATAGTCCATATTTGGCCTCGCAAGTTAGAGGAGATCTGATGATGAGCTCTTCGACACCCGCGGAGTTAACCTCTTGCGCCATAGTCTCGTCTATTAAGGTATTTGCAGGAATTAATACTTTTTTACCCTTGGGGCTCACAACGTCACCGGCCGTTATTCTGCCAATAATTCTTTGGACTATTGGGGCCTGACGCTTGTCGGATTTTGAAAATTTAATTCCCTCTTTTGTGCCGCAATCGTCCAGGCGAATAATTGCGTCGTGTGCAACGTCGACCAGCCTTCTGGTTAAATATCCCGATTCCGCGGTTTTAATTGCCCGGTCCGCTAAACCTTTTCTGGCTCCTCGGGCACTGGTGAAATATTCGAAAACGGACAATCCCTCACGGAAATTGGATTTGATCGGCAGGGGAACAATTTGTCCGGACGGATCGGTGACTAGGCCCCGCATTGCACTAAGTTGTTTTATTTGTTCTGCGGTTGCACGAGATCCCCCAGAATCCGAAATTATTTTGATTGAGTTGTCTATTTTTAAATTTCTCCATGTAAGATCTGCCAGCTCGTTCGTTACCGAAAGCCAGACTTCTTGTGACAAGCGTTTTTGCTCGTCACGAGTGATAAGACCCATTTTGTAGTTTTTCTCGATTCCTTCGACCTCTTTGTCCGCCCTGCCGATTATCTCTTGTTTATTGTCAACAATATTACAGTCGAAAACCGAAACGGAGAGACCCGAAAAAGTTGCGCCTTCAAAACCCAAACCTTTTAGCCTGTCGATGAGTTGACTTACTTCTTCCTCTTCCATCTGGTCGATTGCACTGTTGATAAGTTTTTTGATCATCCCTGCCGAAACCGTTTCGTTTATAAATCGCATGCTTTGGGGAAGCAGCATGTTAAAAAGTATTCTGCCCGCAGTTGTTTCTATAATTTGTTTGCCGATTCTGGCCGAAATTTTTTGCCTGACCGCAAGTTTTTTGGTTGAAAGGGCAAGTATAACTTCCTCTTCGTCTGCAAAAATACCGGAGTTTGCTTCGAGTGCCTGGTCGAGGGAGGTCAAATAGTACACTCCGAGTGCCATTTCTTTGTTTGGTAGGGTGATTGGTGAACCATCCGCCGGCCGGACTAAATTTCGTGCCGCCATCATAAGGCTTTTTGCCTCCTCTTTAGATTTTTCTGAAAGGGGCACATGAACCGCCATTTGGTCCCCATCGAAATCCGCATTGAACCCTGCGCAAATACAAGGGTGTATCCTGATTGCGTCACCTTCGATGAGTATCGGGTAAAATGCCTGAATTCCGAGCCTGTGAAGTGTCGGGGCACGGTTCAGCAGAATTGGATGATTCTTGGTGATATTCTCTAAAATATCCCAAACTTCCCCGGTTCTCCTTTCTAGAAAGTGTTTTGCACTTTTGACGTTTGGCGCGTGTCCTTGGGCAATTACTTCGCGCAACACAAATGGCTTGAACATCTCAAGGGCCATTTCCTTGGGAATGCCGGCTTCGTTTAGGGCCAGCTCCGGGCCGACCACAATAACGGAACGTCCAGAATAATCAACACGTTTTCCAAGTAAATTTTGTCTGAATCTTCCCTGTTTCCCGCGAAGCATGTCCGAAAGGGATCTTAGTTCCTGGGAGGCCCTAATATTTTTTACTCTTTGGGAGTCGATAAGTGCATCGACCGCTTCTTGAAGCATTCTTTTTTCATTCCTTAAAATGATTTCCGGTGCCCCTAACTCTATTAATTTTCTTAGTCGATTGTTGCGGTTTATTACTCTTCTGTATAAGTCGTTCAGGTCGGATGTTGCAAAACGTCCGCCGGACAGCTGAACCATCGGACGAAGGTCTGGCGGAAGAACCGGTAGAATTTTCATGATCATCCACATAGGGTTTATGCCAGCTTTTCTCATGCTTTCCACAACGCGCAGTTTCTTAGTTGCTTTGATATGTTTTTGGCCTGAAGTGGTAACTATTTCTTCGCGCAGTGATACGGAAAGTTTCGCCAGGTCAAGTTTTTCCAAGACTTGCAATACGGCTTCGGCGCCCATTCCTACTTTCATAAAACCTTCGGCATCATAGTCCGAAAGTTTCATATATTCTTCTTCTGAAAGCAGATCGAGGGCCCTTACCGCATTCACTTTGTCGGTTATGCTCTTGTAAATCTCTTCAAGCCTTGCCACTTCCTGGGCATTATCCTCCCGGATTTTTGCCTGACGCTGTCTCATGGAAAGGCGCGTTTCTTCTATTTTGAGGTCTGCAGTTTCTTTGCCTTTTGCACCGGATTTTATGGTTGCCACTTCTTTTTTAACGCCTTTCTCTTCGGTGTCCAATTCTTCTTTAAGTGCTTGGGAAAGTTCTTTTTTCTTCTTTTCTAATTCTTTTTCGAGACTATCTAAAACTTTTTTCTTTTCTTCGGCGTCGACACTGATGACAAGATAAGATGCAAAATAAACGACCGCGTCGAGGCTTCTTGGTGAAATGTCCAAAAGCAGGCCGAGTTTCGACGGACTTCCTTTGAAAAACCAGTTGTGCACAACCGGTGCGGCTAGGGTTATATGCCCCATCCTCTCTCGTCTAACCCGTGATTGGGTTACTTCTACTCCACATTTGTCACAGACGATTCCCCTGTATCTAATCCTTTTATATTTGCCGCAGTAACACTCCCAGTCTTTTGTCGGACCAAAAATTCGCTCGTCAAAGAGGCCGTCTTTTTCCGGCTTTAGGGTACGGTAGTTAATGGTTTCCGGTTTGGTCACTTCACCGAAAGACCAGGTTTTTATATCCTCTGTTGAGGCTAAAGATATTTTTAGGCTTTCAAAATCTATTAATTCGTTCATAGCGTTTGCGACTTTACTTCTTCGACTTCCATTGGGCCTTTATCGGCAGTGATTTCGCCCTCAACGGCAACTATTTCTGCACCGGAAGCCTCTTGGAGCGCCAAGCCTTCTTTTGCAGTTTCTTCGGCCTGGGGTTCCACTTTTTCTTCCTCTGCGGTTTTTGCCCCAACGGTCTGGACGTTGAGGGACAAACTGTTTAGTTCCTTCACTAAAACCTTGAATGATTCTGGAATCAGGGCTTGCGGAATTTCCTCACCCTTGATTATAGCCTCGAATGCTTTTGCCCGACCGACTACGTCGTCCGACTTGATAGTCAGCATTTCCTGTAAAGTGTATGCCGCACCGTATGCTTCGAGCGCCCATACTTCCATTTCCCCAAGTCTTTGCCCGCCCATTTGTGCTTTACCACCCAATGGCTGTTGTGTAATCAGCGAGTATGGACCCGTTGAACGGGCATGTGTTTTGTCCTCGACCATGTGGATGAGTTTGAGAATGTATGATTTGCCAACGACGATTGGCCGATCGAAAGGAAGGCCTGTTCTGCCGTCGTAAAGGATCATTCTGCCGTCCTCGGGTAGGCCTGCGCGTTTCAATTCCGCCACAATTTTTTCCTCCGGAATATGCTCGAACACCGGAAGAGCAACTTTATATCCCAACTTGTCCGCCGCAATACCCAAATGAGTCTCAAGAAGCTGACCAAGATTCATTCTGGAAAGCACCGAAAGGGGGCTGATGATGATGTCTATTGGGGATCCGTCTTCCAAATATGGCATGTCTGCTGAGGGAACAATTTTGCTGATGACGCCTTTATTCCCATGCCGCCCCGCTACCTTGTCGCCGACAACGACTTTTCGCATTTGGGCAACCTTGACGACGATTTTTTTAACGGCGCCGTGTTCCAACTCGTCACCTTTTTCTCTGGAAAGTATTTTTATATCGATTACCGTGCCTTTTTCTCCATGAGGCATCCTTAGCGAAGTGTCCCTGACTTCCCTTGCTTTTTCACCAAATATTGTCCTTAGGAGCCGCTCTTCTGCCGAGAGTTCCGTTTCACCTTTTGGCGCTATTTTCCCGACTAAAATGTCGTTTGGCCCGACCTCGGCGCCAACGACCACAACGCCGTCTTCGTCGAGATATTTGAGCTGTTCCTCGGATACGTTAGGGATGTCCCGTGTTGTTTCTTCCAGCCCAAGCTTAGTTTCAACAACAGCCGTCTCATGTTCTTCGATGTGTATGGATGTAAGGATATCTTCCTTGGCAAGCCTGTCGGAAATTACGATTGCATCTTCGTAGCCAAGTCCGTCGAAACTCATATATGCGATAGTTAAATTTTGACCCAACGACAAGTCACCTTCGTCTGTGGCTGATCCATCGATAATGATATCGCCCTTATTTATTTTTTGGCCGATCGCCACTTTAGGTCTTTGGGAATAACAAGTGCTTTGCGGGGATCTTGAAAATTTTTGAAGGTTATAGGTTTTTTCGCCGTCTTTGCTTTTTATTATGATTTTTTTACTGTCTGCATATATTACTTCACCATCGGCTTCCGACTTAACAGCCCTCCCCATGTTTACCCCAACCACCTGTTCCATGCCGGTTCCAACGACGGGAGCTTGCGGTTTAATTAGGGGAACCGCTTGACATTGCATGTGCGTTCCCATGAGTGCCCTGTTGGCTTCATCGTTTGCTAAGAATGGAATTAGTGATGCCGAAGTTCCTACCACCTGCCTTGGGACAACATCAATGAAATTGACCAGATTTTGATTCGTGGTTGTAAATTCGCCTTTGTATCTTACGGGCACACGCGCATCAACGATATAACCCTTGCTGTCTATTTCGATTTGTGCATGGGTTATGTAGTAATCCTCTTCGTCGTCTGCTGCCAAATAAACAATTTCGTCGGATACTCTGGCCTTGCCGTTTTTGTCCTGAATTACTTTTTTGTAAGGTGCTTCGAGAAATCCATAGTCATTGACCCGACAGTAGAGGGCCATATACGTAACGAGTCCAATGTTTGGCCCTTCGGGTGAGCGGATCGGGCAAATTCTTGAATATTGTGAATGGTTGATATCCCTAATCGAAAATGCCGCCCTTTCTCTTGCAATTCCGCCGGTTCCCATGACGGTTAGCCTTCTCAGGTTGTCCAGCTCGGAAAGGGGATTTGTTTGATCCAGTATTGTTGACAGCTGGGATGACCTGAAGAATTCGTTTATTGCAGAAATGATCGGCCTGGCGTTTATTAGTGCCGCAGGCGATGGAACCCCTTCTTCAACAGGGGTAAGGCTCATTCTTTCTTTTATGACCCTCTCGAGTCTGAGTATTCCGATTCGGAATGCGTTTTGAGCGACCAGTTCACCAACGCGCCTTAGCCTTCGGTTTCCCAGGTGGTCAATATCGTCCAGCCTGCCGCTACCATTGATAAGCTCAAATAAATATGCAATTGATGCGATGAAATCGTTCGGGGTTAAAATCTGACTTTCGGCGTCTTCCTTTTGGTTGTCTGCTAATTTTTCTTTGATGTGCTTTAGTCTCTTTTGCACCTTGTATCTGCCAACAATACCAAGCGAATATCGTCTGGCATTAAAGAACATGCTGTCTATCAAAGCTTTAGCATTATCCAGTATTACATGGTCACCCGGCCTCATTCTTCTGTAAATTTCCAATAGCGCTTCGTCCCTGTTGGTTGTACTGTCCTTGGCTAGTGTATTTTGCAGGATTTGTCTGGCGTTCTCGTCTGCAACTTTTTCAAACAATTTAAGTATTGATTCGTTATCTTCGAACCCAATTGCCCGCAGGAAAGTGGTTACCGGGAATTTTCTTCGCCTATCAATTTTGACGGTGATAAGGTCATTTTTCGTAATTGCAAATTCCAACCAGGAACCGCGCTGCGGCCTGATCTCACAGTTGTACAGGGTTTTGCCTGTTGATGGGTCGATCTCGGCACTGTAATAGACGCCTGGCGCGCGAACAAGTTGGGTGACAACCGCGCGTTCGATACCGTTGATTATAAATGACCCTTTGTCGAGCATGATGGGTAGATCACAAAGAAAAACTTCTTGAGTGTTTTTGCTGCCTGTTTGCTTGTTTACGACAGTTGCCTCGACTTTTAGCGGCACATCGTAGGTGATGCCCTTTTTCAGACATTCTTCCGGCGTGTATTTGGATTTTCCGAATGAATAATTGCCCAGCGTGAGTGTGAAGTTTTTGCCGGTAA
>Ga0209514_10003431_pt1 | contig 22599 bp, 37 predicted proteins | sample Subgrocontami58m_FD_187452 | JGI IMG/M metagenome (GOLD analysis project Ga0209514, IMG submission 187452) | Subsurface groundwater microbial communities from S. Glens Falls, New York, USA - GMW37 contaminated, 5.8 m (SPAdes) (version 3) | ecosystem: Environmental > Aquatic > Deep subsurface >...
GGGGATAATGTGAAGGTGAATGTGGAGTTATTGACGGCGGTGGCGATGGATGAGGGGTTGAGGTTTGCGATTCGTGAAGGTGGAAAAACGGTCGGCGCTGGCGTCGTTACAAAAATTATAGAATAAATTATATTTTGTGGTTGATTTTGGTAAATAGTTTGTTATACTTCTTTTTTTTTGCAATTTGTGATTTTGATAGTTTCTTTATTGGAGTAAAAAGTGCTCGATCAGAAAATAAGAATACGAATGGAAGCTTATGACCATAGGGTGTTGGATCAATCTGCCCTAGAGGTCGTAGAGACGGCCAAGAGAACAGGGGCTAAGGTATTTGGTCCTGTTCCGTTGCCTACTCGTATCGAGAGATACACGGTGCTTAGATCGCCGCATGTAGATAAGAAGTCGAGAGAGCAATTTGAGATTCGAACCCATAAAAGGTTGATTGATATTGTAGAACCTACCGCAAAAACTATGGATGCTCTCAACAAGATAAATATGCCGGCGGGTATAGAAATTAAAATAAAGGCATAGCGTAAGGACTGTAAAAAATTCTTTGTGGATTGAGGTGAATGTAGCATGTTAAGTGGATTTCTTGGGAAAAAAGTTGGGATGACGCAGATATACACTGAGGATGGTTCGTTGCTACCAATAACTCTGATTCAGGCCGGGCCTTGCAGTGTGGTGCAGATAAAGACTATAGAGAACGACGGCTATTCTGCGGTCAAGCTGGGATTTGATGACAAAAAAAAGAAAAATGCGAATAAGCCTGAGATCGGGATTGCTGAGAAGGCTTCTTTGACGCCAAAAAGATTTATGAGAGAGGTTGTGCCTGATGCTGGCGCTGATATTAAGCTGGGTCAGAATATTACCGTAGATGTGTTCAGTGATGTTAAAAAGGTAGATGTGATAGGTTTGACAAAAGGAAAAGGTTTTGCCGGCGTAATGAAGAGGTGGAATTTTAAGGGTGGTGCAGCAACCCATGGGTCTACGCGGCATAGACCGCCAGGTTCGATCGGTTCTAACACAGACCCTGGACGGGTAATCAAGGGAAAGAAGATGTGCGGCAGGCTCGGTGGTGAGCGGGTAACGGTAAAAAATATTGATGTAGTAAAGATTGATAAAGACAGAAATTTATTGTTTCTTAGGGGGGCGGTTCCTGGGCATAAGGGGAGTTATCTTCTATTAAACAAGAGTATAGTGAAAAGGACAGGTAAGTAAAAATTATGGAAATACCCGTATATAGCAAAGAGGGAGAGAAAATAGACAACGTACAGTTGGACGATAAAAAATTTGGTGGTCCTATTCGCTATAAGCTATTAAGAGACGCAGTCGTCATGTACGAGGCAAACAAGAGGCAGGGAACGGCCTGTACTAAAACCAAAGGTGAGGTTGCTGGAGGTGGCAAAAAACCGTGGACGCAAAAACATACGGGCAGGGCGAGGGCTGGTAGTATTCGTTCGCCGTTGTGGAAGGGCGGTGGTGTGTCCTTCGGCCCCAGGCCAAGAGACTACTCGATAGCGATACCTAAAAAAGCGCGAAAATTGGCGCTTTGTACTGCGATTTCATCTAGGGCGAGAGATTGTGAATTAATCGTTGTGGACGACTTGAACTTTGATATGCCAAAGACCAAGCAAATGGTTGATATATTAAAAGCCCTTAAAATAGATAACGCTAGTTGCCTGATTGTAATACCGAAAGCGAATGAAGCGGTTTGGAAATCTGCAAGGAATATTCCTTCCGTGAAAATAATGACCAGTGTAGAGTTGAATGCGTATGAAGTTCTTAGACCGAAAAAAGTGCTTTTAACAAAAGAAGCATTGAGTGTCATTGGGTAGGAGTAAGGAATGGAAAGTTATAAGATAATAAAGAAGCCTTTGCGGACTGAGAAGAGTGTTGCAGACGGACAGGCTACAAATTCGTACCACTTTGAAGTTGATTTGAGAGCAAATAAAATTCAAATAAAGAAAGCAGTTGAAAAGTTCTTCGAGGTAAAAGTTCAGGATGTCAGAACCTTGGTTAGAAAAGGAAAGGCAAGGAGGGTTCGTTTTAGACTCGGAAGGACAAAGGACTGGAAGAAGGCTATTGTTACGCTAAAAGAAGGAAGCACAATAGATTTTGGTTATTAGAGAATAAACAGAGAGGATCTGACGTACATGGGAATCATTTATTATAAGCCAGTAACTGCGGGAAGAAGGCTTGCCACTGTTTCTGACCATTCAGAAATAACAAAGACCAAACCTGAAAAATCACTGTTACGGCCAATAAAAAAGACGGGTGGTCGGAATTCGGAAGGCAAGATAACGGCGGAGCACATCGGGGGAGGAAGCAGGCGGCAATACCGGGTTATAGATTTTAAACGTAAAAAAGATAACATTCCTGCAAAAGTAGCAAGCGTAGAATACGACCCGAATAGGTCGGCTCGTATTGCACTGTTGCATTATGCTGATGGAGAGAAGCGGTACATACTTGCGCCTGATAAATTGCAGGTCGGGCAGACGGTGATGTCTGGTGATAAAGTAGAGCCTGAAATAGGCAATGCAATGCCTCTGAGAAGCATACCTCTGGGACTGGACGTTCACAATATTGAATTACGTGTTGGACAAGGCGGACAGTTGGTACGTTCGGCGGGCGGGGTAGCGAAATTACTGGCGAAAGAGGGAAACTATGCGCATGTTGTGCTACCATCGGGCGAGGTGAGGAAGGTGTTTGACGGTTGTAGGGCTACAATAGGGCAACTTGGGAACCTTGATCATGGTAATATACGGTTGGGAAAGGCCGGCAGAAGCCGGTGGATGGGAATAAGACCGCATGTAAGAGGCGTGGCTCAGAATCCAGTAGCACATCCTCTTGGTGGTGGTGAAGGCAGGAGCGGCGGTGGAAGGCATCCGTGCTCAAGAACTGGTTTGTTGGCTAAGGGTGGAAAGACGAGAAAGAAGAAGGCGCTAAGCAATAAATTTATCATGCGCAGAAGAAGAATTGGCGCACGTGGTAATTTGTAAAATAACATAATTTACGTAGGTATTCGGGAGATGTTATGAGCCGTTCAGTTAAAAAAGGACCGTATGTAGATAGTAAGTTGATGAAAAAGGTAACGAGGCAAAAAGAGTCTGGTGGTAGTGAGCCGATCAAGACGTGGGCCAGAAGTTGCACGATTGTGCCGGAATTTGTTTCGCATACGTTTATGATACATAACGGTAAAATATTTCAAAAACTTTTTGTTACAGACGATATGGTTGGCCACAAGCTTGGAGAGTTTGCCCTGACGCGTACTTTTAGGGCACATGGTGGCGTAAAAAAGAAGGAAACTCCGCACGGTTAAAAAGCTGCAAAGTCGCTTATAGATTATTGCACTGAAAGGTTATATGAAAATGGAATTTAGATCTTGTTATAGATATGCAAAGATATCACCAAGAAAAGCGCGTTATGTAATTGACCTTGTTAGGGGCAAATCAGTTAACGATGCGTTAAGGATTTTGAGAGTTACCCACAAGCGTGCTTCTTACATGATAGATAAGGTTATCAGGGCTGCCATTGCTTCTGCAAACGAAAATCTTGAAGCAGACGTTGACTCGCTATACGTAACCCAGGCATTGGTGGATTGTGGCCCTAGCAGAAAGTGGAGGCGTCCGAGGCCTCGCGGGATGGCGGCGCCAATATTGAAGCGTACGAGCCATATAACAGTTGTGTTATCTGAAAAGAAGTAGAAAGTAATTCTGAAAAATGAGGAGATAAAATGGGTCAAAAGGTATGCCCGATAGGTTTGCGAATAGGAATAACCCAAGGGTGGAGGTCGTTTTGGTATGCTGACAAGAAGGCCTTTGGTTCGTTGCTGGTAGAAGACCAGAAGATACGCAAAATAATAAAGAAAAATTACGGTTTTGCCGGTATTTCGTTAATTGAAATTGAGAGAACCAGGCAGGATTCGAAAATAACTTTACATACTGCACGTCCAGGTCTGATAATCGGAAGAAAAGGGGCTGAGGTAGATAAGCTCAAAGATGAGATACAGCAGATTACAGGCAGAGAAGTTGTTATAAAAATAAAGGAAATTACGAAGCCGGAAATGCAAGCGCAGCTAGTTGCAGAGAATATAGCGGAGCAGCTTGAAAAACGGGTGGCATTTAGAAGGGCAATGAAAAAAGCGCTGGATGCGTCTATAGACGGCGGCGCTAAGGGTGTAAAGATGCGGGTTGCTGGCCGGTTGGGTGGAGCGGAAATCGCAAGGACTGAGAAAATGACTTCAGGAAGTGTTCCGTTGCATACGTTGAGGGCTGATATTGACTATGGTTTTGCCGAGGCCAAAACTACATACGGTGTAATCGGGGTAAAAGTTTGGATTTATAAAGGATTAATTGCTTCCGAGAAGGAGAAAAGATATGCGTCTGATGCCAAAGAGGGTAAAGTTCAGGAAGTCGCAGCGACAGAAAATTAAGGGTAATGCGACAAGGTGTAATACGGTTGCGTTTGGTGAGTTTGGCTTACAATCATTGGAACCAGGATGGATAACAGCGCAGCAGCTTGAGGCGGGTAGGGTTTCAGCGTCGCAATACCTACCGAGAGAAGGGAAGTTGACGATAAGGGTGTTCCCTCACAAGTCGGTATCATCAAAACCTATAGAAACGCGTATGGGAAAAGGTAAGGGTGAGCCTGAATTCTGGGTGGCAGTGGTAAAGCCTGGAACTGTATTGTACGAGTTAAGCGGCATTAATGAAGAAATAGCGAAGCAGACTTTTAATAGAATATCTCATAAAATGCCGGTCAAGGTAAGACTCGTGCAAAGGAGAAAGACAATTTGAAGCCTAGCGAAATTAGAATGAAATCCAGGCAGGAAATTTTGGATGAAATTGACGCCTCCAATAGAGAAATGTTAAATGTTAGTTTTCAGTGGCAGGCAGGTGAAACCAGGAATCCTGCTCAAAGAAGAAAAATCAGAAGGGATGTTGCAAGATTAAATACTATCCTGAGAGAAATGGATTCGTCCGTAGATATTAATCTCAAGGTGAAGGAGTAAAGTTGAAATGAGTGAAGAGAATAAAAGAGGCAGAAGGCGGAGAGTTGTTGGAACAGTCATCAGTAACAAGATGCAGAAGACAATAGTTGTTGAGGTGGCTCGTCTTGTAAAGCATAGAATGTATGGTAAGTATATTAAGCGGTCATCTATATACAAAGCTCACGATCAAAATAGTGAAGCGAAGGTAGGCGATAAGGTAGAGATCATTGAGACAAGGCCGTTGAGTAAAACAAAAACCACTAAATTATTTCGAATCATAGAAAAGGCAAAGCAATAGTATACAGCGGGGTTTCTGAAAATGATAATGGAACAAACAAAACTCGACATAGCAGACAACAGTGGCGCTAAGAGGGCTACATGCATTAAGGTGTTGGGCGGTAGCGGCAGGAAGTATGCCAGTGTTGGTGATATTATAGTAGCGGCGGTGAAGAAGGCAATACCGGAAGGTGTGGTAAAAAAGGGCGAAGTGGTTAAGGGTGTAGTAGTGAGGACTAAGAAGAATATACGAAGGGACGACGGTTCTTATTTGAAATTTGATAAAAATGCTATAGTTATCATTGATAATGATGGCAACCCAAGAGGGACGCGTATATTTGGTGCAGTAGCAAGAGAATTACGGCAAAAGAATTTTATGAAGATCATATCTCTTGCCGCCGAAGTAGTGTAGGAAGTTATATCTAAACGATAAAAATACCTGTGGAGAGTGTACTGTCATGCATGTTTGTAAGAATGATCTAGTTGCAGTAATGTCCGGCAACGAGGCTGGTAAAACTGGGAAGATAATAAAAGTTTTACGGGAAAAAAACCGTGTGGTAATAAAGGGTGTAAAGCTGGTGTTTCGGCACACAAAGCCGAGCCAAAAAAATCAGCAGGGTGGCAGGGTGCAGAAGGAGGCTTCTATATCAGCGGCGAGCGTATTGCCCATCTGCCAGAATAAGCACTGCGAAAAAAATGGCAAAGGTGTGAGAATCAAAAAAAAGACGTTGGAAAACGGTAAAAAGGTGCGTGTATGCGCACATTGTACGTCAGAAATAATATCTGCTGAGTGAGGTTTAAAGTAAATAAAATCATGGCAAGATTATTGGAAAAGTATCAAAAACAAGTAGTGCCGCAGCTCATACAAAAGTTTCAGTATAAGAACAAGCTTTCGGTGCCCAAGTTACAGAAGATAGTTGTGAACATGGGCATTGGTAAGGCTGTGGATAACAAAAAATTAATAGAAGAGGCGACAAAACACCTAACAATAATAACCGGTCAAAAGCCGCTTGTTACGGTGGCAAAAAAAGCAATCGCTGGCTTTAAGCTCCGCCAAGGGCAGGCTATCGGTTGTAAAGTTACATTACGCGGAAAAAGAATGTTTGAGTTTTTGGATAGATTAATTAGTATCGTGCTGCCGAGAATAAGAGACTTTAGGGGACTCTCCCATAAGGCATTTGACGGGCGAGGCAACTATACCCTTGGTCTGACTGAGCAAATCGTGTTTCCGGAAATCAGCATAGATAGTGTAGAGTCGGTACAGGGTATGGACGTTACCATGGTGATTACGGGTAGGTCAGACGAGCAATCCCGTGAATTGTTAAAATTATTGGGTATGCCTTTAAGGTCAGAATAAGGAGTACGAATGGCAAGAAAGTGTTTGATAGAAAAGGCAAATAAAGAGCCAAAGTTTAAGACGAGAAAATACAACAGATGCAAGTTGTGCGGACGTAGAAGGGCGTACTATCGTAAATTTCAGATATGCAGACTATGCTTCAGAAAGCTTGCTTCTAAAGGCGAAATTCCTGGGGTTAAAAAGGCAAGCTGGTAAATCTGTTTTAATTATTGTAATAAGAATAAGGAATATAAAAATGTGTATGACTGATCCAATCTCAGATATGCTTACCCGTATCAGAAACGCAAGCGTGATTAGACGCGAAAGCGTTGATGTATACTCCTCGAAAGTAAAATTGGCTATATTGAAGATTTTAAAAGAGGAGGGTTATGTAAAGGATTTCAAAGTAATGGCTGCTGACGATAAGAAAGTTTCTGTAAGAATATACTTAAAATACGGTCCGCTAAAACAGCAAATTATTAATAATATAGATCGAATAAGTAAATCGAGCAGGAGGCTGTATAAGAAGAGTGGCGAGATTAGTAAGATATTTGGTGGAATTGGTACTGCGATTTATTCCACGTCAAGGGGTATTATGTGTGACAGAGATTGCCGGAAATTGAATGTTGGCGGCGAGTTGATTTGTATTGTGTCGTAGGCGATTTATCAAGATAGAGGATTTAAAATGTCACGAATAGGGAAAAAACCCGTAAAAGTTCCAAATGATGTAAAAGTATCAATCAGTGGCAATACGGTAAATATAGAGGGTGCTAAGGGAAAATTGAGTCAGACATTTCATGCTGACATAGCGGTAGAGTATCAGCAGCAGGACAAACAGGTTATCGTAAAGAGACCATCTGATGATAAGTATTACAGGGCATTGCATGGTTTAACGCGTTCGTTAATATCGAACATGGTGCAGGGCGTTACCAAGGGATATTCAAAAAATATTGAGATCGTAGGGTTAGGATATAATGCTAAGGTGCAGGGCAAAGACCTTGTGTTAACGCTTGGGTATACTCATCCGGTAAGCTTGCCGATACCGGCAGGAATTAAGATAGATGTTACAAATCCTACAAACCCAGGGAAACTAACTGTGTCTGGCCCTGACAAGCAGATGGTAGGGCAGTTTTCCGCGGTAATCAGAGGTATGAAGCCACCTGAGCCGTATAAAGGTATGGGAGTGAAATACGAAAATGAGGTCATTAGAAGGAAAGCTGGAAAAGCATTTACATCAGGTTCTGCATAATAGAGTTATTTAAGGGTTTTAGCAATGGATCATATAAAAGAAAAATTAAGAAAAAGAACGAGGCGGCATCTCAGGATCAGGCGGAAGGTTATCGGAACAGCGGAAAGGCCGCGTTTGAGCGTGTGCCGAAGTTTAAAACATATTTATTGTCAGATTATTAATGATATAGAGGGAAGGACGCTTGCGGCTGCGTCTACGCAATCTCCTGATATACGGTCTAAAATCAAGTATGGTGGTAACGTGGCTGCTGCAGAAATAGTCGGAAAGAAGATAGCCGAGGAGGCAAAGGTTAAGGGGATAACAAAGGTTGTCTTTGACAAGGGCGGATATAAGTATCATGGAAGAGTAAAGGCATTGGCTGATGCTGCAAGAAAGCACAATTTGAGTTTCTAAAATTTGATTCGTACAAGGAGAATCGCTTGGCTCGTTTTGAAGAACCTGGAAATATGGAAGAAACGGTTGTCAGGATCAACCGGTGCACAACAGTTACCAAAGGTGGAAAGTCAATGAGTTTTAGCGCCTTGGTGGTTGTTGGTGATAAAAAGGGAAGCGTTGGGATTGGTTTCGGTAAGGCGCGCGAAGTACCTAACGCAGTTAATAAGGCAGTGAAAGAAGCGAAAAAGCAAATGGTGAAAATACCATTGAAGGGAGATACCATACCTCACGAGGTGTGGGGAAGATACAAAGCTGCGAACGTATTCATGAAGCCAGCATTTGCGGGTACCGGAATAAAAGCCGGCGCTTCAGCAAGGTCGGTGATCGAGTTCGCAGGCATTAAAAATATATTAACAAAGTGCTACGGCAAGAGAAATCCTCTTAATGTTGCCAAGGCTACATTGAACGGGTTAAGGGCGTTAAGAACAAAGGAAGAAATTGAGGAATTGAGGGGAGTAAGGATAGAATGAATCTTTCTGATGTGAAATCAATACCTTTTGATAGGAAACGCAAAAAGCGGGTAGGGCGTGGACGTGGCTCAGGTATGGGAAAAACCTCGGGCAGGGGAGGTAAAGGTGCCACGGCTAGGTCTGGAAATGAAACGTGTATACAGTTTGAGGGTGGACAGACGCCGCTTTTCAGGAGATTGCCAAAGAGGGGGTTTAATAACCCGTTTAAGAAAAGATATACAATAATTAATATAAAAGACATTGCTCAGTTTAGTAGCGGAACAACAGTAAGCGTGGATCAGTTAAAGGAATCTGGGTTGGTTAAGCAGGTTTTGGATGGCGTAAAGGTGTTGGGAGAGGGTGAAATTAAAAACTCATTAACTGTTATCGCTCATAAATTTAGTAAGTCAGCAATAGAAAAAATCAAGGCAGCGGGAGGAGAAGCGAAAGTCTTATCATGATTGAACAATTTGGAAATATTTTTCGCATACCAGAGTTACGGAAGAAGGTACTCATAACACTTGGTCTTATTGCATTATGTCGGATAGGTGTCTACATACCAATACCGGGAATAGATACTACTGTATTAAAATCATATTTTCATCAATACACACAGGGTGGTGTTGGGCAATTATTAGGTTTGGTGGATATGTTTGCTGGCGGTGCTCTTTCTTCTGGGGCTATTTACGGCTTGGGAGTCATGCCGTATATCAGCGCTTCTATTATTTTTCAGTTGTTAGTAGGTGTTGTACCGTATCTTGAAAGATTGCAGAAAGAAGGAGAAGTTGGAAGGAAAAAGATTAATCAGTATACTAGGCTAGCGACTGTCGTGTTGTGTCTCTTCCAGGCGTTTGTTATGACACGTACACTGTATACGGTCGAGTTTGGCGGTGTTCCGGTTATCCCTGTTTACCTCCAAGGGTTAGGGTTTCAGCTGATGGCGGCTTTGCTCCTGACGACGGGAACGATGACCCTGATGTGGATCGGCGAGCAGATAGAAGAGCACGGCATTGGCAGTGGAATTTCCATAGTTATCATGGTTGGTATAATAGACCGGTTGCCTTGGGCGCTTTCTCAGGTAATGCAAGATTTTACCTTTTCCGTCACGCCTGCGGAGCATCAGATTGGGATAGTCAAATTACTGGTTCTTTTAGGCATGTTCCTTTCCATCGTTGGCGGTGTTGTGTATATTACGCAGGGACAGAGGCGTATTCCTGTCCAACAAGCGAAACACACCCGTGGCAGAAAGGTGTATGGCGGGCAGAGGCACTTTTTACCTCTTAAAGTAAATCAGGCCGGAGTAATGCCTATAATTTTTGCACAGTCTTTGTTAATATTCCCTGCTGCGATTATGCAGGGTATTCAGGTGCGTTTTGAACCAGGAAGTTTCGGTTACTGGATTACATCGCGCCTTGCGGAAGTTTTGCAGGGTGGTGTAATTTATGTTCTTCTTTACATCCTGCTGATAACTTTCTTTTGCTATTTTTGGACGGCTATACAGTTTAATCCGAGAGAAATGTCAAATAACATGAAGGATTATGGAAGTTTCATCCCTGGAATTAGGCCTGGCCAGAGGACAGCAGAGTACCTGGAAAGTATTATGGGAAAAATAACACTTGCCGGAGCGGCATTTTTAGCGCTTATTGCGATTTTGCCGAAGATTGTCGCCGGTGGCTTTGAGCTCAACCGTGCTATTGCTGGTTTTTATGGTGGAACAGGTCTGCTTATTATCGTGGGTGTTGCGCTTGATATGGTTCAGAGAATTGAATCTCACATGATAATGAGACAATATAGCGGATTTTTGAGCGGTGGAACAAGGATAAAAGGAAGACTGGGATGATGATTGTTTTTCTTGGACCTCCAGGAGCTGGCAAGGGAACCCAGGCAGAAACGATCAGTAAAGAGGAAGACATACCGCATATATCTTCTGGAAATTTGTTAAGGGAAGCGGTTGGCGGAGGTACTGAGACTGGGGTAAAAGCGAGGCATTTTATTGAAAAAGGCCTTTTGGTACCTGATAATATAGTGGTTGACATTATTAAAGACCGTATTGTAAAGAGCGATTGCAAGACTGGTTTTATCCTTGACGGTTTTCCGAGGACTCTATCTCAGGCTAAAGTATTGGATGAGATGCTGAAAAATCTGGGGAATCAGATTGATTTGGTTTTCTATTTTTCTGTATCGAATGAAAATGTCATACAGAGACTGTCGGGAAGGCTGATTTGCAGCGGGTGTGGCGCTAGTTATCACAAGACGTACGTCCCGTCTCAGAAAAACGGTATCTGTGATAAGTGTAATGGCAAGTTAGACCAGAGGTCTGACGACAAGCCGGAAACGATTCTGGAGAGGTTGCGCGTCTATCATGAACAGACCGAGGACTTGATTAATTATTATAAAAAGAGCGGAATATTAAGAGAAATTTCGAGCGATGACGCCAGAATTGAATTAATAACGAAAAAAATTAAAGATACCATTAAAGAAAATACTGCAGTTAAGAATTTAAAGAAAGGTTGTGGTGTAAACTGAGTTGATAGTTTGTAAATCCCCCCGCGAGGTTGAAATAATGAGGGCTGCGGGAAAGGTTGTGGCAAATGCGCTGGAACTTGCAAAGAATATTGCCAAAAAAGATGTAACTACAGACTACCTGAATGACGAAATTGAAAAATATATAATAAGTCAGGGTGGAATTCCAATATTCAAAGGTTACAGAGGTTTTCCTAAAAGTATATGTGCATCAATAAATGAGGAAGTTGTGCACGGTATACCGGGACCGAGGAAATTAAAAGAAGGGGATATACTCAGTATTGATGTGGGAGTTGGCTATCGCAAGTATGTGGCTGATGCGGCTTTGACTATACCAATTGGAGAGATTTCGCAAGAGGCAAAAAGGTTGATGGATGTGTGCGAAAAATCTCTTTATATGGCGATTGATGCCATAAAGTCGCACGAAAAATTGTCAATAATATCCAGAACAATACAAGGTTACGTTGAGAAAAATGGATATTCTGTCATAAGAAATTATACTGGTCACGGGATTGGGAGGTGTATGCACGAAGACCCTCAGGTTCCCAATTTCGTGAGTAAATCCTTGTTGGAAGCAGATGAAATTCTAATGCCTGGTGTGACTATTGCCATTGAACCCATGATATGCATGGGAAAGTATGATACGGAAGTATTAAACAATAAATGGACGGTGGTTACAAAGGACAGGAAATTATCTGCACATTTTGAACACACTATTGTAGTTACAGAGAATGGCGCAGATATTCTGACACAATGAGGAGAATTTCTGAAACAGTCATACACAATCAAATATGCCCAAAGAAGAACCAATAAGAGTAGAGGCGACGGTGAAAGAAGCGCTACCCAATGCGATGTTTTGGGTGGAGTTGCAGAACGGCCATAAAGTGCTTGCGCATGTTTCAGGCAAGATGAGAATGCATTTCATAAAAATATTGCCTGGCGATAAAGTGACCATTGAAATGTCTCCTTACGATCTAGATAAGGGTAGGATTATTTATAGACAAGTCTAGTGCCAATTTAATAATTGGCTTACACGTTATTAGGATGATAAACGATGAAGGTACGATCTTCAGTTAAAAGAATATGTGAAAACTGTAAAATAGTAAGAAGGAAAAATGTGATTCGTGTAATCTGTTCTAATCCACGCCATAAGCAGAGGCAAGGATAAATATTCAGGTTTGTTGCAAAAATAATATAGAAAGGAATTGATTAATGCCGAGAATTGCTGGAATAGACATTCCCGCAGATAAAAGGATAGTTATTTCGCTTACCTACATATATGGGATTGGTAAGGCGCTATCTAAGAAGATACTGAAAGATGTAAATATTGATGAGAACTTACGTGCTAAGGATGTTCATGATGATCAGTTGAGTACGCTTGGTGCATACATAGAGAAAAACTATTCAACTGAGGGGCAGTTGCGCAGACAGGAAATGCAGAACATCGTACGTATGAAGAGTATCAATTGCTATCGCGGAATCAGGCATAAGGTTGGTTTGCCGGTAAGAGGCCAAAGAACAAAAACTAATGCGCGTACGAGGAAGGGTCGCAAGAAGACGGTAGCCGGTAAAAAGAATGTGAAAGAGTTAGGATAATACTCGTTTGTATACTGTCCTCCAGCTTGAAATAGGTGCAAATAAAAGAATCAATTTATGGGAAGCAGGGAAACTGTAGGAGAGCTGTTACGGTCAAGCAAAGAGTTATTAAAAATAGTAGAACTTGATATTGATCAATCAGTCGGCGAGCGCGATATAAAGAAATATAACGAAGTCGTAGGCTTTTGCGAGCAAATATTACGAGTACTCGAGACGTATCCTAAAAATAAAGAAATTGTCTTTCTCGATTGCTCGTGTGGAAAATCGTATCTGTCATTTGCGCTTAATATTATACTGACGAAACATCTCAACATTAACGCGTTTTTTTACGGTGTTGATACCAATAATGTGCTGATAGAAAAATGCAATAGTATCAGTAGCAGTCTGGGCTTTCATAATATGAGTTTTATCAACAACAGGATAATCGAGTTTTATCCTGATAAGCCTGTAGACATACTGATTGCATTACACGCCTGTGATATAGCAACGGATGAGGCTATAGCAAAGGGGATCAAGACGGGGGCTAATTATATAGTAGTGGTTCCCTGTTGTGAAAATCAAATCAGAGGGAGGTTGAAAGTAGGACATCCGCTCGTAGATTTAACTGATTTTGGACTACTGCGGTACCGTTTTGCTGATATTCTGACGGAGGCATTAAGGGCGCAATTTCTCACGGGGGCAGGGTATCATGTTAAGCTAACTGAGGTGACCTCTCCCAAGTATACTCCCAAGAATCTGATGATAATAGCTCGGAGAAAAAAGGGAAATAAAAAATATAATTTAGATAAGTATAAAAAATTGAACGAAATGTTTAATACGGAGTTTGTGTTAAATAATTATTTTAGCGAGTTCGAATTAGACAATAAAGCTTGTCTTGGTGCTGTTAACTGATACTGAAATTATTAGATCGAGGATAAAAAATAATCATGTCTGGAGCAAGTAAGAAAAAAATAAGGCGTAGTGTCACCCGCGCCGTTGCGAACATTAAAGCCACATTTAACAATACGTATGTGACAATTTCTGACGTTAATGGTGAGGCAATATGTTGGGCGAGTGCAGGTACCGTGGGCTTTAAAGGATCGCGGAAAAGTACCCCGTTTGCGGCTCAAAAGGCGGCAACGAGCGCCGCTGAGAAAGCGCAGAAATTTGGGGTGCAGGAAATTGAAATAAGAGTCAAGGGCCCAGGTCCTGGCAGGGAATCTGCCATCACGGCGCTTCAGGCTGCTGGTCTGAGTATAAAGGCTATTGAAGATGTAACACCACTTCCCCATAACGGTTGTCGTCCAAGGAAAAAACGCAGGGTATAACAGGTTTTAAAAAGAGGTTTGAGAAAGGAAAAAAATGGCTAGATATGTAGGTCCCCAGTGCAGATTGTGCAGAAGAGAGGGAGAGAAACTGTTTCTTAAGGGAATTCGATGCGATACGGCTAAGTGCGCTATAACAAAGCGAAAGTATCCGCCTGGTCAGTTTACATGGGGTAGAGGTAAGCTATCAAAATTTGGTATCCAGTTTCGTGAAAAACAAAAAATGAAGCGTTTCTATGGGATATTGGAAAGGCAGTTCCGGAATTACTTTAGAAAAGCTGAACGGCAGAAGGGAAATACTGGCGAGAATCTTCTGGCGATGTTAGAAAGACGACTGGATAATGTTGTTTGTTTGGTCTCTTTTGCGGCATCAAGAAAAAGTGCCAGGCAACTGATACGTCATGGACACATAACGGTGAACAGTCGAAAGGTAGATATTGCTTCTTACCTTGTAAAAGTTGGCGATGTCATAAAACCAAAAGATATAGAAACAAATGTGAACATAGTAAAAGCGAACATAGAGTCGCTAAAAGGCCGCAACCTTCCAGCATGGATTGAGCTTAAGGCAGATGTCCCGGAGGCGGTGATAACTCAGCTTCCTGCAAGAGAGGATATTTCTGCTTCTGTTCAGGAACAACTGATTGTAGAACTGTGTTCTAAATAAAAAAGTTTGTTTGGTTCAATTCATTCCGCAACGGTAAAGTCAACTGATATATTTGGTGTAGCCTCGCAGAGTATAGTTTTTCCTAAATATATTATTGTGCACAATATTGAAATTTATTTTATTTTGAAATCCCTTATTACTGGATTAGGGGGAGAAATATGCGAATAAGGTGGAGAGGTCTTGAGCTTCCCGTCCGTGTGGATGTGGAACGTGAGACTCTGACCAACACCCATGGGAAGTTTGTAGCGGCTCCATTCGAGCGGGGTTTTGGTCATTCTGTGGGGAATAGTTTGCGTAGGATTCTGCTTTCTTCGTTAGAGGGAAGTGCAGTTGTGTCCGTCAAGATTGATGGGATAAGTCATGAATTTACCCATATTCCTGGAATCGTGGAAGATATAACAGATATTATATTAAATATTAAAAATCTTGTGGTAAAGCTGCATACCGACCTGCCTAAAATAATAAAAATTGAGGCTAACAAAAAAGGTGAAGTAAAGGCAAAAGATATAATAACGGACGATAATGTAGAGATTCTGAATGGTGATTTGCATATTGCCACGCTTTCAGAGAACGTTAGTTTTAAAGTAGAGATGGAGGTGCGAAAGGGGCGAGGATATGTGACTGCTGAAGAGAACGAGCCCGAAGAGCAGGAGATCGGCCTCATACCGGTTGATTCCATATTTTCTCCGGTAAGAAACGTTCGTTACGCGATCGAAGAGACCCGCGTAGGCAGACGTACTAATTACGACAGGCTCATTCTGGAAATCTGGACGAACGGAGTAACATCCGCAGAAATGGCGCTCGTTGAGTCTGCTAAGATATTAAGAAAACATTTAAATCCGTTTGTTCAATACTTTGAGATTGGCAGAGAGTTGCAGCAGGTTGAAAAAAGAATGGGGATCGAATCTGCACCAGAAATATCAGCGGAAGAGCTTGATAAGAAGTTAAATATGCCTATAGCGGAACTGGACTTATCTGTCAGAGCCTCCAACTGCCTTGAAACTGCGAAGATTACGGTGGTTGGCGATCTTGTTTCAAAGACAGAAGAGCAGCTTCTCGATATCAAAAATTTTGGCAAAACTACCTTGAAGGAAGTAAAGAAAAAATTATCACAACTAAACTTAATGATCGGAATGTCTATGCCGGTTAAACAGATAGAAAAAGGGAAGGGATAATTCCATGAGACATAGAATGAGGGGGAGGCATTTATCCAGGACTGCCTCGCATAGAAAAGCGCTGAGACAAAATATCACAAATAGTCTTTTCATATACGGAAGAATTATAACGACGCTTGAAAAGGCAAAGGAGATAAAATCTTTTGCTGAAAAAATAATTACAACCGCAAAGAAAGGACTGGCGAAAAAGGACAGTGATAAGCCTGGATACGTTCACAGCTACCGTCAGGTTCTTTCGAGTCTGAGAAATGCAGAGGTTGTAAAGAAGATATTTGGCGAAGGGCAGTGGCGTGAAACTGGAGGTATTGCACAGCGGTATATGGAGCGAAATGGCGGATACACCAGGATATTGAAGTTGTCTGGGACTCGGTTGGGTGTCCTGTCTGGAAGCACGGTTGGGAAGATACCTGAACTTGAGTACAGGATGGAAGGTAGGGACAGGAAGTTGCGTCTATTGGGACGGCGGCTTAACGATAACGCGTCTCGCGTGATATTTGAATTAGTCGAGGGCGCGGCTGAGATACCACAAACGACTGAAGTTAAGCCCACGGTAACTGCGACTTAACGGGCAGTTGGAACTCCGCATTCGTTGTGTATTAATGTAAAAGATAAATGCCCTTCTACTGGCGATTATGTTAGTAGAAGGGTTTTTTGTTTTTAAAAGAAGATATGTCGAAGAAGCGTTTGGTTCTTGCTTCAAATTCGCCGAGAAGAATTGCGTTATTGCGATCACTTGGCTATCAGTTCGAGATCATCCCTCACAATATTGATGAGTGTATTCACGCACCTATGCCGCCGGTTGAGTTGGCGCAGCATCTCGCATACTTAAAAGCACTGGACGTTGCTGGCAGGGTGGACAATGCGATAGTCATAAGCGCCGACACCATTATTGTGTGCAAAGAGGTAGTCGTCGGCAAACCTAAAGATATAAATGATGCCAGAAGAATACTATCCTTGTTGAGTAGTTCTGAACATGACGTTATTTCAGGTGTATGTGTGCTGGAGACGCCTGCTCAAAAGAAAATGTTGCGGGCGGGACTGACACATATTAAAATGACGCATATAAGCGACGAAGAAATAGACCGGTATATCCTTACTGGCGAGCCATTGGATAAGGCGGGCGCTTACGCGATTCAGGGCGGCGGCGGCAAGTTTATAGAAAAAACAGACGGCAGTTACTCTAATGTAGTGGGGTTGCCGTTGGAGTTATTACGGGAAATGCTTGACCATTTTATGAACGATGAAAATGCCTAGAAATTTTAGCTGGCTAATACAGGGTGAAATTGCCGGTATGGCGCGCCCCCTCTCAATGGTGACAGACCTTGAGTTTCTCAAAGACAACGGGATCGAAGCAATCGTGTCGCTAACGGAAGTGCCGCTTCATAAAACCCTAATTGAGGAATTCGGATTTGAGTATAAACATATTCCAGTGCCAGATCTCACGTCGCCGACGCAGGAACAAATCGAGGAGTTTGTGTCTTTTGTAAACAATCTTACATCCTCTAAGAAAAAAATTGTTGTTCACTGTGACGCTGGCATAGGCAGGACAGGCACGATGTTGGCCTGCTATCTTGTAAATAAGGGTTGCGGCGCAAGTCTTGCTATTTCAGAGGTGCGCAAGAAGAGGCCTGGTTCTATTGAAACGGCGGAACAGGAAGACACGATACTGAAGTATGAAGAGCGGATCATGAAAAAACGTCATGAGTAGCTTCCTACCCGTCAGACCTCTAGTGTAAAATAATTGCTATAAGGCGCTATGACGCTTAGATAACTGTTCGTAAGCAATAATAGCCGCGCCTAGGGCTGTTGTAATCTGTGGGTCTGGTGGAACGTACACTTCCGCTCCCAACTCCAGTTCTAATGCATTTTTCAGTCCCCGGTTAAAGGCAGGTCCTCCGTCAAAGAAAATTGCCTCTTTGACGCCTATTTTTTTGACCATCGCTCCTACACGTTTTGCGATGGATTTGTGTATTCCTGCAATAATATCCTCGACGCGTCTTCCCTGAGATAGTAATGATATAACTTCAGATTCACCGAAGACTGTGCACAGGCTATTTATCTGCGGTATATCTTCTGCCTTCTCCGATAACCTTCCCAACTCATCAAGTTCTACCTCAAGGACACGGCTCATGACCTCCAGGAAACGTCCCGTTCCGGCAGCGCATTTGTCGTTCATGGCGAAATCTACCATAATGCCATTATTGTCCAGGGCGATTACCTTGCAATCCTGACCACCGATATTAATAAGTGTCCTTACATTTACCTTCCCATTCATGAGCCACTTGGCGGCCTTGGCATTTGCAGTGATTTCAGTGACAACCTCATTTGCAGCCACCATCCTGCGTCCGTACCCTGTCGTTACCGTGTACTGGATTTCTTCCTCGTTTATATCAAGGTCTTCCAGCATTTCATCAAGCAAAAGCTTTACGGTCTTCTTGCAGTTAGCGCCCGTGGAAGATATTTTTGAGCCAAGGATTGCATTTCCTCCCATTATCACGGTCTTTGTGGTAGTTGATCCGATATCAATTCCTGTTACGATTTTCATGATTTTTATAATAACCGCTGTTAACATGCAAGGCAAGGCAAAAGAATGCCAAACATTTCGGTGCACTCGTAGGTCATTAAACCTGCCGAATGGCCGTTTCCCGTTACATTGTCTTCTATGTTCGGCGGAAATAATATCATTTTTGTTGACAATAAAGGATTTGCTTGTAGAATATTACCAATTGTATCTGGCGTAGTTGTTTGGCTTGATGACTAACTTATGTGAATATTCAGTAATACAGAGCCGCTACGATTTATCGTTGCGGCTTTTTTATTTAGTTTATTTTATCACAGAAAACATAGAATATCAGAGAGTAAGATATTTAGTTTAAGGAGTAACATGACACAATTAGTAAGAGACGACATCCGTAACGTGGCGATTATTGCCCATGTTGACCATGGCAAGACCACCCTTGTAGATCAAATGCTCAAACAGAGCGGCACATTCCGGTCTAATCAGCAGATTCAGAATGTGGAAAGGATTATGGATTCCAATGATCAGGAGCGTGAACGAGGGATTACGATCCTTGCCAAGAACACCGCCATTAACTATAAGGGCGTAAAGATTAATATTATTGATACCCCAGGCCATGCTGATTTTGGCGGAGAGGTGGAACGTGTGCTCAAGATGGCGGATGGCGTGCTGTTGCTTGTGGATGCTGCTGAAGGGACGATGCCCCAGACACGTTTTGTGCTCCGGAAGGCGTTGAGCTACAATCTGAGACCGCTTGTGATAATCAATAAGATTGACAGACCAGACGCCCGTTGCGAGGAGGTGCTGAATGAGGTGTTCGATCTCTTTGTCGAGCTTAATGCAACCGACGAGCAATTGGATTTTACAGTGATTTACGCCAGCGGCCGGGAAGGGTATGCGAGATTGACACTGGAAGGTGACAATAAAGATATTACACCGATGCTCGATGCAATTTTGCATTACGTGCCTAAGCCCAGTGGCGACCCCGCTGCTCCATTGCAGGTGCAGGTGACCTCACTGGATTATAATGATTATGTTGGCCGAATTGGAATAGGGAAAATTTTTATGGGGAGTATCAACGCAGGCCAGCAAGTCACGAGAATAGACAAGAACGGCGCCCATACGACGCATAGGATAACAGAATTATTTACCTTTACCGGGTTAGGAAAAGAGCCGGTAAAATCAGCAAAGGCCGGAGATATTATTGCGTTAACCGGGATCGAGAACATTGACATCAGCGATACCATTGCTTCTCTCGAGAATCCGCAGGCAATGACAAAAATTAGCATTGATGAGCCCACGCTTTCGATGATATTTTCTGTTAATAACTCTCCTTTCTGTGGTCAGGATGGTAAATACGTTACCAGCCGAAACCTGCGGGAAAGGCTTTATCGGGAACTGCGATCGAACGTAGCCCTCAAGGTGGAAGACACGGAAACGCCTGATGCCATTCGCGTCTCCGGACGTGGACTTTTACACCTGTCCGTGTTAATCGAAAATATGCGGCGGGAGGGATATGAACTACAGGTTTCCAAGCCTAAGGTTATTTTCAAGGAATTGGAAGGTGAAAAGGCAGAACCTATAGAATATGTCGTGATTGATGTGCCCAAAGAATATGAGGGTCAGGTGATTTCTATGCTCGGCGCACGGAAGGGCGAAATGCTTACGATGGATACTGATAAGGCCATTACTCATTTCGAGTTTAAGGTGCCTTCCCGTGGTTTGATTGGTCTAAGGAACCGCCTCTTGAGCGCTACACGGGGAGAAGCAGTGATATATCATAATTTCTATGCCTATGAACATTACAAAGGTGATATTGCCCACCGTATACAGGGCGTATTGATTTCTATGGCTCTTGGAGAGATAACGGCTTATGCCCTGGATGGATTACTGGACAGGGGTATCATGTTTGTAAAGCCGGGAGACCGTGTGTATGAAGGGATGGTAGTTGGCGAACACTGTGAACAGAATGATATTACGGTAAATGTCATCAGGGCAAAAAAGGCAACCAATATTCGCTGCGCTACTGCTGATAAAGGAATCAAACTGCCGCCGCCCAGAGATTTTTCACTGGAAATGGCCCTTGAGTATATCGAAGATGACGAGCTGGTGGAGATTACCCCGAAAACATTCCGACTGAGGAAGAAGCTGCTTACGGAAAACGAACGCAGAGTTACACGCAGACAGCAAACCTTGGAACCCGTGGAGACGTCATCGGAAAAGGAATAGTGTTGTTTATTACAAAATGAAGCACAAACAAAAAAGCAGGCCTGAAAGCCTGCTTTTTTGTTGTATATTTTTGTGAACTGTTTATTTGTTTACTGCATTCTTGAAATCTTGTCCCGGAGTGAATTTTACCGCCTTGCTGGCCTTGATGTTGATCACTGCCCCGGTCTGAGGGTTGCGGCCTTTTCGCGCCTTCCTGGTTCTTACCGAAAAAGTGCCAAATCCAATCAAACGAACTTCCTTACTCTTTTTTACACCATTCTTTATACCGTCCAACACTGCATTGACCGCTTTTTCCCCGCACGCCTTCGACACCTCACATTCTTTCGCTACAACCTCAACCAATTCCTGCTTATTCATCAAACAACCTCCTTTCAAAAAAATGGTTTATGTGATATGAGAACGATAAGTCAGGTGCATATTTTCAGTGTTAGAATACATTAAATGGTTTTCTGAATCAAGTGTTTTCTGGATTTTTTCGACAAATATTTTTCCAGGAGCCGTTTCATAACGAATATTTACATGTTTAAATTCGTGGCCTGTGCTTCAAAAAACAACTAGCTACACTACGGATTCCTGGTCGGTTTTCCAGTCCTGAGCGTACAAAACGGATCTGGTAAATTCTTTTTTGAGCACCCATCCAACGATAATGATAGCAGACCTCGTAATCGTTCCTTGCTTAACCTTTTCAGCAATATCGGCCAGTGTACTGCGTACAATCCTCTGGTCTGGCCAGGTTGCCTTGTATACAACCGCTACGGGACAATCTTTGCCATAATGCGGAATGAGTGTTTTCACGACTTCGCCAATTTTATCAATACTCAGAAAAATACACATTGTGGGGGTGGCGGCGGCCAGCTTGGTCAGGTGTTCCTTGTCAGGGACGGGAGTTTTTCCTTCCATGCGGGTTATTACAATGGTTTGTGTGACTCCTGGCAGCGTCAGTTCCTGGGTCAAAACCGCTGCTGAAGCGACAAACGAGCTGACTCCTGGAATCACCTCATACGGAATTCCGAGTTCGTCCAGGGCATGCATCTGCTCTTGCATTGCGCCATAAATGGACGGGTCTCCTGAATGTATCCTCGCTACGTCGGTATTCTCTTTTAGCGCTTCTTTAAAAACAACTACCATTTCTTCAAGACGCATGTCGGAAGAATCGTATATCTTTGCGTTAGGGGGAAGCGCCTTGAGCAATTCTTTATTTACCAAGGAACCCGCATAAATACAATACCCGGAGCGTTGGATAGCCTTGATCCCCTTAATTGTTATTAAATCAGGATCCCCAGGTCCTGCGCCGATAAAGTACACTTTCATATTTATTAGTTTCCGTCTTTCCAGTGAATGGCATTAACCATGACCTTTTTCGATTCTTCTCCCACAATCTTGAACTGACTGTCCTTTATTAAGTACGTAGACGCCTCTTTGCTGCCGGTTCGTATGGTGACGATCCAGCATCCGCTATCCCTACTGACAGATTCGATCTTTCCCTTCTTTACCGTTACGCTGATATTTAAAACGGATTCCTGCTCTCCCTCGGTAATTTGCCGGACGCTTTCTACAGCGAATACGCTTGGCAAACCTGATTTGAGCCGGATTTCAGGGGTATCGTAATCATAAAATTGCCCAAATGCAGCGGAAGATATTCCACACAATAAAAATACCAGCACAACTATTTTATTCTTCATAATTATGTCACCTCATTTTCAGTGTTAAAAAAACAGGTTGCTATTTTACACTCTGAATAAGGCGGTAGCAACCCATTTTTAGCATATTTATATTATATTGACACACATCGAATTGTTATTTATATTACTTTAACGTATTTTACGGTATCTTGTGATGTTTGCATGCGCGCATTTAG
>Ga0209514_10003434_pt1 | contig 22578 bp, 16 predicted proteins | sample Subgrocontami58m_FD_187452 | JGI IMG/M metagenome (GOLD analysis project Ga0209514, IMG submission 187452) | Subsurface groundwater microbial communities from S. Glens Falls, New York, USA - GMW37 contaminated, 5.8 m (SPAdes) (version 3) | ecosystem: Environmental > Aquatic > Deep subsurface >...
ACTCGGCGGGCGAGCAACTGCCCGCCCTGCTCAACCATGCGCGCAAGGACGCGGAGATCCACCATGCAAGCCACGCTTGAAGACTTCTTCAAGGCGCTGCGCGGCAGTGACCGTCAGCCTGAACGCGCAGGTGGATGCGGTTTGAAGCGCCGCAGTGCGCGCTGGTGATGCGCTAGCAGCCCATGCGCCCGCTGCACGCCCGCGTGATAGACGCCGACAACACGTGCTCGTTTGGCAGGCCCGCGATCACTCGCACTTCGATCAGGCGGCGGTGACTTCGGCCAGCACCTGGTGGCGCTCGACCATGTCACCCACCTTGCAGCGCAGGCTGGTCAGCGTGCCCTCGAACGGCGCACTGACATGCAGCTCCATTTTCATCGACTCGAGCACGATCACCGTCTGGCCGAGGGCGACCCGCGCGCCAGTCTGCGCCTTGACCGCCACCACCTTGCCCATCATCGGCGCGCCCAACTGCCCGTCGGCGGCCGCGTCGCCCGAAGCGCCGCCCAGGTAGGGTGTACACGCGAACACGCTGCTGCCGAGCGCACTGGACAGCTCGATGCGGTGCGCATCGCCAATGATCGTCAGTTCAAGCGCACGCCCGCCACACTGTAGCAAGTGGCGCCCGCCCGCCAGCGCCCGGAGCGTGGCCTGCTCCAACGCCTCGCCGAACATCAGAGTGATGCTGCCATCGACGCCGCGGGCCGAAAACCGCACCGGCCACTCGGCCCCGCCCGCCTTCAGCACCAAGGCCGGCAATGGCGCCGCCTGCACCGGCCCGCTCGGCAGGCGCCAACCGGTGAAGCCGTCCCACAGCGTCCAGCAGCCCAGCGCGGGTGACTCCGCGCGCCGCTGCGCCAGCCAGTGCAGCGCTGCCGCGCTCAGGTGCTCGATCGGCGGCGTGGCCGACGCGGCCACGCCGCGCCGGGCATGCCGTTCGTCGATCAGACGGGTGTGGAAACTCGCGTCGCGGGTCTCCGGCCATTCAAGCAGTTCGTGCAGAAAGCGCAGGTTGGTGACCAGCCCGATCACCGTGCTTTCGCGCAATCCCGCCACCAGCGCGCGGCGTGCCGACTCGCGGTCACTGCCATGGGCGATGAGCTTGGCAATCATCGAGTCGTAGTGCGGCGAGATCTCGTCACCGCTGTCCACCCCGGATTCGATGCGCACGCCCGAGCGCGAAAAATCGACGACATCCAGCCGGCCCGTAGCAGGCAGAAAGCCGGCGTCGGCGTCTTCCGCGCACAGCCGCGCCTCAAAGGCGTGGCCCCGGCACACCACGTCGGTTTGAGCCAGCGGCAAACACCCGGTGTCTGCAATGCGCAGTTGCAGTTCCACCAGATCGAGTCCGGTGACTTCTTCGGTCACCGGGTGCTCGACCTGCAGCCGCGGGTTGACTTCCAGGAAGTAGTGCCGGTCGCCGGCGACGACGAACTCCACCGTGCCGAGCCCGCGGTAGTTCACTCCGCCGGCCAGCTTCACCGCATCGGCCAGGATGGCCTCGCGCAGGCGCGTTTTGAGCCCGGCCGAAGGCGCCTCCTCGATGATCTTCTGGTGGCGCCGCTGCAAAGTGCATTCGCGCTCGAACAAATGGATCGCGTGGCCCTGGCCGTCACCGGCCACCTGCACCTCGAGATGGCGCACACGCGGCAGGTAGCGCTCGACGATCAGCTCGCCATTGCCGAAGGCCTTTTCGGACTCGCGCATCGCACTCTCGATGCGCGCATCCAGCCCCTCCGGCGTCTCGATCACCGCCATGCCGCGGCCGCCGCCGCCGGCCACCGCCTTTAGCAGGACCGGCAGCTCCATGCCGCGCACCAGGCGGGCTACCTCTGCGGAGTCGGTCATGCCGCCCTCGCCGCCGGGAATGACCGGCACGCCGAGCCGGGCCGCCTCGATCTTGGCGCTGGCCTTGCCGCCGATGCGCTCCATCGTTTCAGCCGTGGGACCGATGAACGTCAGACCGGCCGCGTCGAGCGCGCGCACGAAGGCCGCGTTTTCCGAGACGAAGCCGTAGCCCGGGTGCACGGCGTCGGCGCCGACGCGTTTTGCCGCCGCAACGAGAGCGTCGATGTTGAGGTAGCTCTCGCTCGGCGCCGCGGCGCCCAACTCGACCGACTCACCGATCTCGCGCACGTGGCGCGCAAGCCGGTCGGCGCTCGAGTGCACGGTCGCCACCGCCAGACCGAGCTTGCGGCAAGTACGCGCGATGCGGCAGGCGATCTCGCCGCGGTTGGCAATCAAGACCTTGCGGATCCGCTGCACGTCATGCGTCCCGAGATGCCGAACGGCGTCGGCCTGACTCATCGCTTGGTCTCCGCGGCGTATTGCTTGTCTCGCGCAAAGCGCCACGCCACGTCGCGCAGCGCAATCTGATCCTGGTCGAACATCATTGGTCGTGCCTCCTGGTTTTCGCTTGCCTCGGAAAAATACCCACGATGCCGCCTGCTTGCCACCGGCAGGGCCACCATCGAGAGGGACTGCGGTGAACGCGAATTGCACGGCCGGGCTCGACGGGCGGTACTGCGGCCAAATCCTCGCCAACCACGGCGTGCGCGTCATCAAGGTAGAACCGCCTGCATCCGAGTCTCCGCCTGCGCGGCTCTCGGCGCCTCAGCCCCCCAGCTTGCCCTGGAGTTCGGCCACCGCCTCCGGGTTGACCAGCGCGGACATGTCGCCCGGACTCTCGCCCCGGTACACGGCACGCACGACGCGGCGCATGATCTTCATGTTGCGCGTCTTCGGCAAGTCGCTGACCAGCAGCACCTGGCGCGGACGGTAGGAGGTGCCCATGCCCGCGACCACGGCCCGCGAAAGTTCGGCCTGCAGCGCCTCGTCCGCCGGCACGCCGGGCATCGGCACGCAGACGCAGACGATGGCCGAGCCCTTGAGCTCGTCGGGCACGCCGATCACCGCGGCCTCAGATACCTTGCCCGTGTTTGCCAGGAGCGTCTCGATCTCCGATGGCCCGGTGCGTTTGCCCGAAACTTTGATGGTGTCGTCGCTGCGGCCCAGGATATAGAACAGGCCATCCTCGTCGCGCATGGCGAAGTCGCCGTGCACCCAAATCCCCGGGATGATGCGCCAGTAGCTGTCGAGATAGCGCTCGTCGTCGTCGCGCCACAGACTCTTGGTGAAGCCGATGTTGGGGTTGCGCAACACCAGCTCGCCGACCTGACCGGGGCCGACCGGCTGGCCGCTTTCGTCGACGATGTCGGCCCCGACGCCGAGCCCGCGCCCGCCGAACGACCCCGGCCGCACCGGATGATGCACGGTGCTGGTTAAATTGCAGCCGCCGACCTCGGTGCCGCCGCATATGTTGAGGAACGGCAGCCGGCTCTTGCACACATGCTCGAAGAACCAGCGCCACGGGGCCTCGGTCCAGGCCTCGCCGCCGGAACAGGTGATGCGCAGCGAGGACAGGTCGTAGCCATCGACCTCCTTGTCACCGTAGCGCATCAGCCCCCGAATCAGCGTCGGGGCCACCCCGACATAGGTCACCCGGTGGTCCTGCAGCAAGCGCCAGAAGCGGCCGGTGTCGGGGTAGTCCGGTGCGCCCTCGGCCACCAGCAGGCTGCCGCCGAAGTAGCTGGGAATGCAGGCGCACATGGCGCCGACCATCCAGCCCATGTCGCTCATGAAGAAGAAACGGTCGCTCGACTTGAAATCGGCGCAGATGTGCATGTCGCGGGTGACCATCGAGCCGAGGAAGCTGACATGCGTCCAGACGCAGCCCTTGGGCTTGCCGGTGGTGCCCGAAGTGTAGAGCAGCACGGCCGGCGCGTCGGCCGCCATTTCGGCCGTCGGGTGGTCGGCGGGCCGGGAGGCGACCAGGGTGGCCCAGTCGTGGTCGCGTCCGGGCGTCATCGGGCAGGCGAGTGCTTCGCCGAGGTGGCGCAGCACCAGTACGTGGGCAACGCTCGGCACGGCGCGCAGTGCTTCGTCGAGCACCGATTTCATCGCCGCCGCGCTGCCGCGCCGCCAGGTGCCGTCGACGGTCAGGACGACCTTCGCTTCACAGTCGTTCAGGCGAGAGACGAGCGGCTGGGGCCCGAAGCCGGAAAACAGCGGCATCAGGATGGCGCCGATTTTCAGCACCGCAAAGAATGCGATAAAGGTCTCCGGCAAGTTGGGCAGGTACAGGCCGACCCGGTCGCCCGGTCCGATGCCCAGCGACTCCAGCGCCGACGCCAGGCGGCAGACCTCGGCGTCGAACTCGCGGTAGCTCAGGCTCCTGCGGCGGGCCTGCGGATCCTCGCCCTCCCAGACCAGGAATGTCTGCTCCCAGGCCGGCGTCCCGCGGTGCCGGTCCAGGCAGTTCAGCACGATGTTGGTAGTGCCGCCGACACACCAGCGTGCCCACTCGATGCCGCGCGAGGTATCGAGCATCTGGGTGTAGGGCCGGTAGAAGCGGAAGTCGCAGAAGTCGAACACTTCCCGCATCAGCCACGCCGGATCGGCATCGGCACGCTTACTGAGGCTGTCGAAGCTGGACTCGCCGACCTTGCGCAGGAAGGCGGTGAGGTTCGATTGCGCGATCAGGTCTGGGGTGGGCACCCAGTTAAACGGTTGTTTGGTAGACGCCATGTATTAATCCTAACCGAACGTCGTGTCGGAGTCCAGTGGTGCGGTCACCCAGTCACCCAGTGGCGCGGTCACCCAGTGGCGCGGTCATCCGTGTCGGGAGCAAATTAGAATAGAACTGTCCGGTTTTCTTGCAAGGGGGCCTCTAAAAATTGTCGTTCCGAGGCGGTCCCCCACGGGGACTTTCCCCTCTCCCGTCTCCCGTCAAGCGGGACCGAGGAAGCGGGACCAAGGAAGGGGGATCGAGACCTCCGGGGCGCAGGTCCGAAGAATCTGCTTTTTGCGTTCTCTCAAAAACAGACTCTTCGCGAAGTTTAATCCCGGAGGGGAACTCGGAAAGATAAATTTGGAATTCTTCGGGAAATCCAGTAGACTCCGCGGTCGCAGGCTATTCGGTGGCTATTTATTCGGTGGCTTTTCAGCAAGTCGGCAAGGCCGACCGCGCGTTGCGTGGGCGGCAAAATGTCAGAGGCGCCTTCAGGGACCAGCACCATCAGAATCGGAGATCACGCTTGATTCAGACGGACCCCATCGACGCTGCCGGTCTGGTCCTGGAATGTCGATCGCTGGAACGGCGTTTCGGCGGATTGGTCGCGCTGACGGGCGTCAGTCTGCGTGTTGAGCGCGGGCAGATCTTCGGCCTGGTCGGGCCGAACGGCAGCGGCAAGACGACGCTGATCAACGCCATCACGGGTTTCTTTCCGCCGCAGATCGGCAACATTTTGCTGCACGGCCGCGACATCACCGGCATGGTGCCGCACAAGGTCGCGGCACTAGGGGTTGCCCGCACCTTCCAGAATCTGGCGCTGTTCAACGGCATGAGCGTACTCGACAACATTCTGTTGGGCCGCCACATCCACATGAAGCCGAGCGTCGCACGCACGGCGCTGTATTGGTGGTTGAGCCGCAAGGACGAGATGGCGCAGCGCTTCAAGGTAGAAGAGGTCATCGACTTCCTGCAGCTTCAGAGCGTGCGTGACGAGATGGTGGACGGCATTCCGATAGGGTTGAAGAAGCGCGTCGAATTGGCGCGCGCGCTGGTGGCCGAGCCCAGCTTCCTCATTCTCGACGAACCGATGGCCGGCATGAACCAGGAGGAAAAGGAGTACATGGCGCGCTTCATCCTCGACGCCCGCGACGAGCGCAAGGTCACCGTGCTGCTGATCGAGCACCACATGGACGTGATCACCGGGATCTGTGATCGCATGATGGTGCTCAGCTACGGCGAGACGATCGGCAGCGGCATCCCGGCCGAGGTGATGGCGGACGAGCGCGTCATCAAGGCGTATCTGGGGGGCGCGCATGCAGCCGGCTGAGGCCCTCGCCGCAAACGGCGACGGCGCAACCTGGGGTCTGAACACCGACACCACCCTCATCCGCATCCTGGCCGGCAACGCCCGGGTGTTTCCGCATCGCGTTGCGATGCGCGAGAAGGACATGGGGATCTGGCAAGAAATCACCTGGTCGCAAATGCTCGACACCACGCTCGCCTGCGCCGCAGGGATCGAGAGCCTGGGTTTCGGCGCCGGCGAGGCGATGCTGGTGCTGGGCGACAACCGGCCGCGCCTGTACCAGGGCATGCTCGCTGCGGGAATTCTGGGCGGCTACGCGATGCCGGTATTCCCCGACGCGATACCCGAGGAGATTCGCCACTTCGCGCAGGAGGTGCGCGTGCGCTTCGCGCTGGCCGAAGACCAGGAACAAGTGGACAAGGTGCTAGACCTGCGCGAACACGGTTCGGTGATCGAGAACGTTGTTTACGACGATCCGCGCGGTTTGGCCGGCTACCCGAGTCCCGGTCTGGTCTCATGGCAAGAAATCCAAGCCCGCGGCATGCAACGCCTGAAGAGCGAACCGCAACTGCGCGACGCGTTGATTGAGCGGGCCCGGCCCGAAGGCCCGGCGGTGTTCGTGCACTCCTCGGGTACCACCGGCAAGCCCAAGGGCGTGCTGTTGAGCCATCGCAACCTGCTCGCCGGAGTGCGCAATGCCTACCGCGGCGGCGCCTTCGCGTTCGACGAAAGCGTTCTCGCCTATCTGCCGATCGCTTGGATCGGCGACTTTGCCTTCACCATCGGCGCCGGTATCGCACTGCGCTTCACCATCAACATTCCCGAGCGCCAGGAAACGGTGCTGCACGACCTGCGCGAGATTGCCCCCACTTTATATCTGGCCGCGCCGCGAAGCTGGGACAACATGCTGACCACCATCCAGGTGCGCATGGAGGACTCGACACGGCTGAAGAAGTGGATCTACGACGTGTTCATGAATTCCGCGCTCGCGGCCGAACGGCGCAAGCTCGAAGGAGGTCAGCCCACGTTGAAGGAGCGACTTCTGCGGCCGCTCGGCGAGTTGCTGGTGTGCGGCCCGATCAAGGACCAACTCGGCCTGACCCGCCTGCGCCACGCCTTCACCGGCGGCGAGGCGATCGGAGAGGACACATTCGTCTTCTACCGCGCGCTCGGCGTGAAGCTGCGACAACTCTACGGCCAGACCGAGACCAGCGCCTTCAACGCCATACAGGACATCGGCGAGGTCCGCCTGCACACCGTCGGCAACCCGCTGCCGGGCGTCGAGATCAGGATCAGCGACGGCGGCGAGATCCTGATCCGCTCGGAGAGCGTGTTCGGTGGCTATTACAAACAGGAAGAAGCCTCGCGCGAAGCGCTTGAGGATGGCTGGCTGCACACCGGCGACGCCGGTTATCGCGAACCCGACGGCCACCTGGTGGTGCTCGGCCGCCTGTCGGAAGTGGTGCATACCGCCAAAGGCGAGCGCTACATCCCCAATTACATCGAGAATCGCCTGAAGTTCAGCCCGTATATCAAGGACGTGGCGGTGCTCGGGCGCGGCCGCGACACGCTGGCGGCAATCATCTGCATCGACAAGGAAACAGTCGGCCATTGGGCCGAATTGCGCGGCATCTCGTACATGTCCTACGCCGACCTGTCGCAACAGCCCGAGGTGAACGAACTGATCGCCGCCGCGGTTAAGCGCGTCAACGCCACGCTGCCGGAAGGGCTCAAACTGCGCCACTTCGTGTGCCTGCACAAGGAGTTCGACGCGGATGATGGAGAGATCACGCGCACGCGCAAATTGCGCCGCAACGTGGTGGAAGAGCGCTACGCGACTATCGTCGACGCGATCTACGCCGGACAGAAGGAGGTTACGATGAAGGCGCGGATCACCTACGAATCCGGTGAAATCGGCATTACCGAGCGCCTGCTTTCGGTGCGGGAGATATAAATCATGGACCTGATGCTGTTCGGCGAACTGGCTGTCAACGGCGCACTCACCGGGCTGATGTACTCGCTGGTGGCGATGGGGATCGTGCTGATCTACAAGTCTTCCGCGGTGCCCAACCTGGCCCAGGGCGCGATGACGATGCTCGGCGGCTACGTGGTGCTGGCCATCGCCGGCGCTTTCGGCGCGCCCCTGTGGGTGGCGATCCCGCTGGCGCTGGGGACGATGTTCCTGGTCGGCGTGGGCATCGAGCGGGTGGCGCTGCGCCGGCTGGCCGGACGCCCGATCATCATGATCCTGATGATGACGCTGGGACTGGACATCTTCATACGCGGCGGCTCGATGGCCATCTGGGGCGGAACCAACCGGCCGATGCAACTCGGCATCAGCGACGCGCCGCTGTTCCTGGGGCCGCTGCTGCTGAACCGCACCTACGTGGTGGGCGCCGTGGTGGCCATCGCGCTGTTTGTGCTCTTCCTGCTGTTCTTCCGCACCCGCATGGGCATCGTGCTGCGCGCCATCTCCGACGACTACACCGCGTCCTGGTCGGTGGGTATTTCGGTCGAGCGCGGGGTGGCGCTGTCCTGGGCCCTGTCCTCGGTGGTGGCCACCACCGCCGGCGTGCTGTGGGGTTCGGTGCAGGGGGTGGACCAGTCGCTGGCGCTGCTGCTGCTCAAGGGCGTGACCGTCGCCGTGCTCGGGGGCCTGGACAGCATCGGCGGCGCCATCCTGGCCGGCCTGCTGCTCGGCATTTTCGAGGGCGTGGCATCGGGCTACCTAGACCCGCTGGTCGGCGGCGGCAGCCGCGATCTGGTGGTTGCCGCGACGCTGATCCTGACCATCCTGATTCGGCCGCACGGCCTGTTCGGCCGGCACGACATCGAGAGGATCTAAGCCATGCTCTTCCGCCAAGCCGGCATTTTTCACACCGACTACGCCGCGAACCGCGCGCTGTTCCCGCTGCCGGCGGACCGCTGGATGATCGTCATCCTGCTGCTGCTGGCGCTGAGCGCGCCGTTCACCATGAGCTCGCTGCTGCTGAGCACCAACGTGCTGCCGTGGCTGGTGTGGACTTCCGCCGCGCTCGGTCTGAACCTGATCCTGGGCTGGGCCGGGCAGTTCCACTTCGGCTATGCCGCCATCATGGGCATCGGCGCCTACACCGCGGTGCACGGCGCGCGCAACGGCATTCCATGGGAGATTGCGGTGGTGCTCGGCGGCCTGATGGCCACCGTGATCGGCGTCGTTTTCGCTTTCGCGGCGCTGCGCGTGAAGGGCCTGTATCTGGCGCTCAGCACGCTGGCGCTGCAATACGTGATGGACTGGGTGATCTCCCACGTGCCGGCCATCAGCGGCGGCACCCAAGCCACGCTGCAGGCGCCGGGGATGCGCTTGCTCGGCCAGGCCGTCACCTCGGAGGCCAGCTTGTATTACGTGGCGCTGGGCTGGTGCCTGATCGTCACCGTATTCATGCTCAATCTGCGCCGCACCGCGCTCGGTCGCGCGCTCGTCGCGGTGCGCGAAAAGGACTTCGCCGCGGCGGTCATCGGCGTGCACAGCCTGTACTACAAGCTGGTGGCATTTGCCACCTCGTCCTTCATCGGCGGCATCAGCGGCGCGATCCTGATCTTCACCTTTTACCGGGCGGCGACACCGGAGCAGTTTGCTGTCAACGTGTCGATCGAGTTGCTGGCGATGGTCATCGTCGGCGGGCTGGGCAGCATCATCGGCAGTTACTTCGGCGCCGCATTCATTCTGTTGATGCCCGGCCTGATGAACAGCCTGATCGCCTGGCTGGCGCAGCTCATGGGGGCCGCGCTCGGCGTGGAGGCGCTGGCGCACATTCCGAATGCGGTGTATGGCGCGCTGATCATCGTCTTTCTGCTGGTCGAACCGATGGGCCTGGGCAAGATGTACAATAACCTGCGTAATTATCTGCTGGTCTGGCCCTTCGGCTATGCCCGCAAGTGACCCCCACGCCATGCAAACCGCTCCATCACCCTCCCCGGCCGCGACTGCGACGCCCAGCCCGGCTGCAACTGCGGCGCCGGTGCTGTCGCTGAACAACGTCGAGGTGATCTACGACCATGTTTCGCTGGCGATCAAGGGCGTGTCGATCGAGGTGCCGCAAGGCGGCATGGTCGCGCTGCTCGGCGCCAACGGCGCCGGCAAGAGTACAACGCTGAAATCGATCAGCGGCCTGCTGCGCGCCGAACGCGGCCTGGTGACCCGCGGCGAGGTTCGCTTCATGGGCCACAACATCGACGCGCTGGCGCCGCAGCGCCGCGTCAAGCTGGGGATCGCGCAGGTACTCGAAGGCCGGCGCGTGTTCGAGCACCTCACGCCCGACGAGAACCTCATTGCCGCGTCGGCGGTGCGCGGCGGTCGCCAGGACATGGCGCGCAACAAGGACAGGGTCTACGCCTACTTCCCGCGCTTGCACGAGCGGCGCACCGCAGAGGCAGGTTATCTGTCGGGCGGCGAACAGCAGATGCTGGCGATCGGCCGCGCCCTGATGACCCAGCCCAAGCTGCTGATGCTCGACGAACCCAGCCTCGGGCTGGCGCCCTTTCTGGTGGCCGAGATATTCGAAATTGTGCAACGCATCAACAAGGAAGAAGGCCTGTCGGTGCTGCTGGTGGAACAGAACGCGATCGCCGCGCTGGAAGTCGTGTCGCACGGCTATCTCATGGAAACAGGCCGCGTCGTGATGCACGACAGCGCCGAGGCGATGAAGCGGAACCCCGACATCCAGGAGTTCTACCTCGGCGGCGCCAAGGGACATGAGTTTCGCGACGTCAAGCACTACCGCCGGCGCAAGCGCTGGCTGACCTGAAACAGGCTTCGCGTAGCCATGGACCCTGTCCGAGTCGCCTCGAACTCCGGCCTTAGGCCCAGGGGATGAGCTTACGGCGTACACTTCCGTACTGCATTTCAACCCGTACGACTTAAAAGAGGAGACACACATGAAATCCAAGTTGCTTTACGTTGCGGCCAGTCTGGGATTGGCTCTGGCCAGCGTGCTGTCCGCGCAGGCCCAGGCGCAGGCCCAGCCGGTCAAGTTCGCTCTTTGTTACGACCTGAGCAAGGCCTATACTTTCATCTCGCCGCAGGTCTCACAGGCGGTGCGCGACTACGCGCAGATCCTCAACCAGAAGGGCGGCATCGAAGGCCATCCGATCGAGATTTTGGTTCAGGACCATGGCAACGAGCCGCAGCGCGGCATCGAGTGCTACGAAAAGATGAAGCGCGACGGCGCGAGCGTCTTCGATTTCTTTTCCACGCCGGTGTCCAAGGCGGTGCTGCCGCGCGCGATGAAGGACGGCAATGTGATGATACAAGCCTTCCATGGCCGCGGCGATGCGATCGACGGCGAGGTGTTCAAGTGGGTTTTCCCGATAGGGCCGACCTACTGGGGCCAGGCGGCCAACGACATCCAGTACATCAAGACCAAATCGAACAACAAACTGAAGGGCGTGAAGGTCGCCTTCCTGTACATCGACTACCCGTTCGGGCAGGAGCCGATCCAGGTGCTGAAGACGCTGGCGGTGCGCGAAGGCTTCGACCTGCAACTGTTTCCGCACCCGCTGCCCGGCAACGACCAGGCCTCGGCGTGGACTCTGATGCGCCGCTTCAATCCCGATTGGATCATCAGTTGGAATCTGTCCAACATGCACGTCGTTGCCTCGCGCGAGATGAAGCGCAACGGCATCCCCATGGACAAGTTGATCGCGGTCAACTGGTTCAACGAAGTGGACCTCGCCAACATCGGCACCGGCACGGCCAAGGGCCTCAAGCGCAACACCAACGTGGTGGGCGGCCAGGGCCATCCGCTGATCCAGCAGATTCTGAAGGAGCTGTATGACAAGGGCAAGGGCAGCGGCGAGCGCAAGCATCTCAACGACATCTACTACAACATGGGTTTGGCCATCTATTCCAGCGTCTTCGAAGGGGCGCGACTGGCGATCAAGCAGTATGGCTGGCCGCTGACCCCCGACAAGACGCGGCGTGGTCTGGAGAGCCTGCGCAACTTCGACGCCAATGGCCTCATGGCGCCGATGACGATGACGGCCAAGGATCACGGCGGTGGCGGCAAGACGCGCATCGACATGTGGGACGGCGCCAAGTGGGTGCCCCAGACCGACTGGTTTTCCGCGTACGATGACCTCGTTTGGGAATCCGTCAAGAAGGATTCAGCGGAGTTCGCCAAGACCAAGCCGTAGCGATTCGCCTCGGTCAGGTCCCAGGGCACGACTGTACGGCGTGCCCCTCCGGACTGCATTTTACCCCGTACGACTTAAGAGAGGAGACACACATGAGATCCAAGTTGCTTTCCGTTGCGGCCGGTCTGGGATTGGCGCTGGCCAGTATGCTGTCCGCGCAGGCCCAAGCGCAGGCGCAGCCGGTCAAGTTCGCTCTTTGCATCGACCTGACCAAGGCCTACAGTTTCATCACGCCGCAGATCGCCCAGGCGACGCGCGACTATGCCCAGATCCTCAACCAGAAGGGCGGCATCGAAGGCCATCCGATCGAGATGTTGGTTCAAGACCACGGCAACGAGCCGCAGCGCGGCATCGAGTGCTACGAAAAGATGAAGCGCGAGGGCGCGATCACCGTCGACCTGCTGTCCACGCCGGTGTCGCGCGCGGTGCTGCCGCGCGCGATGAAGGACGGCATTGTGATGATGCAATCCTTGGTCGGCCGCGGCGATGCGATCGACGGCGAAGTCTTCAAGTGGGCCTTCCCTATCGGGCCGACCTACTGGGGCCAGGCGGTCAACGACATCCACTACATCAAGACCAAATCGAACAACAAGATGAAGGGCGTGAAGGTCGCCTTCCTGTACATCGACTACCCGTTCGGGCAGGAGCCGATCCCGGTGCTGAAAACGCTGGCGGCGCGCGAAGGTTTCGACCTGCAACTGTTCCCGTACCCGCTGCCCGGCAACGACCAGGCCTCGGCGTGGACCCTGATCCGCCGCTTCAAACCCGATTGGATCATCAACTGGGGCTTCTCGTCGATGCACGTCGTCGCCTCGCGCGAGATGAAACGCAACGGCATTCCGATGGACAAGTACATTTCGGTCAACTGGCTCAACGAAGTGGACCTCGCCAACATCGGCTTCGACGCGGCCAAGGGCCTCAAGCGCGGCTCCAACGTGATCGGCGGCCAGAACCATCCGCTGATCCAACAGATTCTGAAGGACCTGTATGACAAGGGCAAGGGCAGCGGCGACCGCAAGTTTCTCAGCGACATCTACTACAACACCGGTCTGGCAATCTATTCCAGCGTCTTCGAAGGGGCGCGACTGGCGATCAAGCAGTATGGTTGGCCGCTGACGCCCGACAAGATGCGGCGCGGCCTGGAGAGCATTCGCAACTTCGATGCCAACGGCCTCACGGCGCCGATAACGGTGACGGCCAAGGATCACGGCGGTGGCGGCAAGACGCGCATCGACATGTGGGACGGCGCCAAGTGGGTGCGCCAGACCGACTGGTTCTCCGCCTACGACGATGTCGTTTGGGAAGTCGCCAAGAAGGAATCGGCGGAGTTCGCCAAGTCCAACCCGTAGCGATACGCCTCGAAACGGACACGGGCGAGCTCATCGAGCTCCGGCCGTGTCCGATTCTGCCGCGGTCACTCGGCTTCCGATGGCCGGTTCGCTGAGCTCTGCCTTGGCCTCCGGATCCAGCACGCCGGCGCAGCCTATCCGACGCTCACCCGTCGGCTTTGCCCAGCGAAGGAAAAGGCAGAACTGCGACGATGGGTGCCGAGCCGCCGTGCTCTGAGTCGGAACGGGGCCACAGCCGGGATTCGGCGCAAACTCGCACTCGCACATCCTGCGCTCAGGACCTCAACCGTCCTGGATTGATCGGGCGATCCCATCGGATGGCAATGGCGCCTGTCGCCAAATGCGCCTTGCCTAACTACCGTTCGACAGCTAAACTGTGACCAACATAATGCGGTGCTCCAATCCGCAATGCGTCAATATGGATCTTGATCTCAAAGGCAAATCGCTCATCGCCACCGGTGGCGGCTCGAACATCGGCCAATCGGTACAGCGGAAATGAACCTCCTTGGTGGCAGATCTGGTGGGGCCGGCCAACTCGGACGCGCCTGTCATCGCCGCCCCCGCCGGCATCGGTCACATTGTTCTAACTAACGACCGAAATGACAACGAAGATCCCGCCCGGCGCCGCCACAAGCGACGCGGAGTCCGCGACTCGGGAACGCGTGCTGCTCGAGGCGGCGCGCCTGTTCAGACACCACGGTTATGCGGCCACCACTCTGCGTGAGGTTGCCGATGCAGCCGGAATCAAGGCAGGAAGTATCTACTACCACTTCGCGTCGAAGGAGGAGATTCTCGGAGAAGTGCTCGACAAAGGCATCCAGATCGTCATTGACGCCGTGCGTCAACGCGTGGAGTCGCTGCCGGCGGATGCCACTTGGCGCGACCGGATCGCGGCGGGCATCGAAGGCCACCTCTGGGGAATGCTCCACCATGGGGACTTCACCTCGGCCAACGTTCGCATCTACGGCCAGATCCCAACCAGCGCAAAGAAGCGCCACCGGGTTGTCCGTCGGGCCTACGCGGACTATTGGGATCGGCTGTTCGAATCGGCACTGGCTCGCGGCGAATTACGCCAAGACGCCAGCACGGCAGTGATTCGACTTTTCGTGATCGGCGCGTTGAACTGGACCGTGGAGTGGTACAACCCCCAGCGCGGTTCGTTCCAAGACTTCGTGCGCCAAATCACCGCGATCGTGTTCGATGGAATCCTCACGCATGGCAAGGCATGAATATGCTGACAATGCACTGCGATCGCGCCAGTACGCGGCCACCTGGGAGAACAGCTCATCGCCAGGTTAAACTTCGACCAAGGTCGCGACGTCGCGAAATCGTCGTTGCGCAGGAATTCTACCCGGTGGTAGCATGGCTCGGGTTACTCGACGGAGGAGCGGATGGGACTGCGTGATTTCACCCTGTTTGACGTCATCGAACGCAATGCACAGTTGCACGGCGAGCGGCTCGCATTCGTTGCCGACGGCGAGCGCATCAGCCACCGCGAATACGCGCTGCGGGTCGAGCGCCTTGCCGCCGGTCTGGCGGGCATCGGGCTGGTCGCCGGCGAACGCGTCGTGGTGCTGGCGCAAAATTGTCTGGCATACGTAGACCTGTACGGCGCCGCGGCGCGCCTCGGCCTGATCCTGGTGCCGGTGAACTGGCGTCTCAGCGCCGAAGAAATTGCCTACGTGATCACCGACACTACGCCAAAGGCGATCGTCGCGGGCGCCGAATACTTGCCGATCATAGAAGGAGCGCGCGACAGATTTCCGTTCGTCGAGCGCTGTTTCTCGCTCGGCGCGGCAAGCGGCGCCTTCGCTGCCCTCGAAGATCTCGCGCGCGCTGGCGCGGCCGCAGGTGCGCCGGCCACTGACGTCCCGAGCGACAGCGGCTTCGTGATCATCCATACGGCGGCCGTGGGCGGCCGGCCGCGCGGCGCGCTGCTGTCGCACGCCGGACTGCTGGCCGCGAACCTGCAACTCGCCGGGTGCTGGAATCTGTCGGCGCAGGACGTGCACCTCGGCGTGCTGCCGCTGTTTCACGTGTCCGGACTCGGACTGATGCTGGCGGTGCAGCAGGCCGGGGGCGCCACCGTGGTGTTGCCCCGGTTCGACCCGCAGGCGGTGATGCAGGCGATCAGTGCCGAGAGGGTCAGCGTGTTCGCCGAGTTCCCGCCGATGCTGGGCACCCTGCTCGACAAGGCGGCCAAGGACGGCGATGACATGGCTAGCCTGCGCCACGTCACCGGAATCGACACCCCGGACACGATCAGCCGCTTCGAATCCCTGTGTCCGTCGGCGCGCTTCTGGGCCGGGTACGGGCAGTCCGAGGTGTCGGGCATGGTCACCATCGCCCCGTTCCGCGACAGGCCCGGGTCGGCCGGCAAGCCGACGATGCTCAACCGCGTTTGTGTCGTCGACGACCTCGACCAGTTGCTGCCGGTCGGCCAGTCGGGCGAGATCGTCGTGCGCGGACCGATGGTGTTCAGTGGTTACTGGAACTGCGATGCCGACAACGAATTCACGTTCCGCGACGGTTGGCACCACACCGGCGACATGGGTCGTTTCGACGACGAAGGTTACCTGTGGTACGGCGGACGAACGCCGGCGAAGGAACTGATCAAACCGGGTGGCGAAAACGTCTACCCCGCCGAGGTCGAGAAAGCGCTGCTTGAGCACCCGGCCGTCGCCGAGGCGGTGGTGTTCGGTGTGCCCGACGCGCAGTGGGGCGAGGCGATCAAGGCCGTGTGCGTGTGTCACGCCGGGCAGACGATTACCGCCGCGGAGTTGATCGAGTTCGTAGGCAATCGCATCGCCCGCTTCAAGCGGCCCAAACACGTGGTGTTCAGCGCCGCGCTGCCGAAGAACGCCCAAGGCTTGCTCGATCGCGCCCGGGTCAAGCAGGAATTCGCGGATGCCTGAGTTGGCCGCGGTGCCCGAACCGGCCGTAGTGCCGGTTCCGGCCACGGCACCGATCATGCGCGCCGATGGCATCACCTTGCGTTTCGGCGGGGTCACCGCGCTGTCAGGCGTCTCTTTCGAAATCGGCGCCAGCGAGATCCACGCGATTATCGGGCCCAACGGCGCCGGCAAGAGCTGCACGCTCAATTGCCTGAACGGGTTCAGCCTGCCGCAGCAGGGGAGCTTGTTCTTTCGCGACCAGGAAATAACCGGTCTGCCGCCGCACCGCATCGCGCGGTTCGGGGTCGGGCGCACGTTCCAGGGTCTGCAACTGTTTGCCGGCCTTAGCGTGGTCGACAACCTGCTCACCGGCCGGCATCTGCACATGAAGACCGGCGCGCTGCAGGGCTTCGTCTACCGCGGCTGGGCCCACGCGGAAGAGCTGCGCGAGCGTCGCCGCGTCGAGGAGATCATCGACTTCCTGGAGATCAAGAACATCCGCCACAAGCTCGTCGGCTCGCTCAGTTACGGCCTGCGCAAGCGGGTCGACCTCGGGCGCGCGCTGGCGATGGACCCGAAGGTGTTGCTGATGGACGAGCCGATGGCGGGCATGAACCTCGAGGAAAAGGAGGACATGGTCCGCTTCGTGATAGACATCCGCGAAGCGCTCGACATTCCGGTCGTCATCGTCGAGCACGACATGCACGTCGTGATGGACATCGCCGACCGGATCACCGTGCTCGACTGGGGTCACGTGATAGCGCGGGGCAGCCCGCAGGCGATCAAGGGTGATGCGGCGGTGATCAAGGCCTACCTGGGCGCCGAGGTGCGTCGATGAGGGTGCGCCGATGAACCTGCCCCGGCCGCTGCCGGGTTCGTGGGACGATCTTGAATCGATCCTCGACGCGGGCGTCGACACCATTCCGAAGTTGCTCAGGTACCAGGAGTCGCGTTTCCGCGAGCGCGTACTGCACCGAAAAAAGGATTACGGCATCTGGCAACGCTACACCTGGGGCGACGTGTACGGCCAGGTGCGCGCGCTCGCGCTCGGCCTGGCCGAACTCGGCGTCAAGCGCGGCGAGACGGTGGCACTGGTCGGGGAAAACGAGCCTCAGTTGTTCTGGAGCCAGTACGCAGCACAGTGCATCGGCGCCAAGGTGGTTTGCCTGTATCCGGACCTGACGGCGGCGCAGATGGAGTACATCCTGCAGCATTCCGAGGCGGTGCTCGTCGTCTGCGAAGACCAGGAACAGGTCGACAAAGCTCTCGAACTCGAGCCGAAGCTCGGCGCGGTGCACTCGATCGTCTGTTGGGACAAGCGCGGCATGTGGAAATACCACCATCCGAAACTGCTGTCGTTCGAGCAGGCACAGACCAGGGGACGCTCGCGCATCGAACAGCACCCGGAGGAATTCGATCAGGCGATTGATGCGGGAAGCGCAGACGACATCGCGGTACTCAGTTACACCTCGGGAACTACCGGCCTGCCAAAGGCGTGCATCCTGACCCACCGCTACCTGCTCGAGGCGCCCGCGCGAATGCTCGGCGCAGTGCGCTTCAAGCCGTTCACGCAGTATCTTTCCTACATCTCGCCGGCGTGGGCTACGGAGCAGTTCTTCGGCCTGACGCTCGGCCTGGTGGCGCCGTTCGTCGTCAATTTTCCCGAGGAGCCCGAAACCGTACAGGACAATATCCGCGAGATCGGCACTGAAGTGCTGGTGCTGAGTCCGCGGCAGTGGGAGAGCCTTGCGGCCCTGGTCGAGGCCAAGATGATGGATGCCGGGCGCATCCGGCGCGCCTGCTACGACGCCGCCATGAGCGTCGGCCGTCGCCTCAATCTATCCGTGTTGGGCGGTAGGCAGGTGGGCCCCGGGTGGCGGTTTCTGTATGCGCTGGCAGACTTGGCAGTGCTGCGCCACCTGCGCGACAGCCTCGGGCTGCAGTCGGCCGACATCGCGGTGTCGGGCGGATCGGGCATGGCGCCAGAGGTGTTCCGCTTCTTCCAGGCGATGGGCGTGCCGCTGAGAAATATCTTCGGCACCACCGAAGTCGGCCTGCTGACGCTGCACCAGGGCAGCGCCTACGACCTGGAGACGGTCGGGTCCTGGCTGCCGGTGCACCCCAGGCTGGGCACGCCGATCGAGTACCGGGTCAGCGACGAAGGCGAACTGCAGGTGCGCGGCGGGGTCGGCTTCAGCGGCTACTACAAGAACCCCGAAGCCAGCGTGAAGAAGCTCATAGACGGCTGGTACCGAACAGAAGACGCGGTGCACCTTAGCGAACGCGGCGAGCTGGTCTACCTCGAGCGAGTCGAGGACATGCGCCAGCTCGCCGATGGTCATCGGTATCCGCCGCAGTTCATCGAGAACCGCCTGCGCTTCAGCCCATTCATCAAGGACGCGATGACCCTGGGCGATACGGACAAGCCGTTTGTCGCGGCGTTCATCAATATCGACTCGAGCACGCTCGGGCGCTGGGCCGAGCAACGCGGCATCGGCTACACCTCGTTCACCGACCTTTCGCAGAGCCCGGCGATCCGCGATCTGATCCGGCAGGAACTGCGCGCCGTCAACGATCTGCTGCCGGAGAGTTCGCGCGTGCGCCGCTTCATCAACCTGCCCAAGGAACTCGACCCGGACGAGGACGAGTTGACCCGTTCGCGCAAGCTGCGCCGCAAGCACCTCGAGCAGAAGTATGCGACTTTCATCAATGCGATCTACTCGGGCGCGCGAGAATTCAGCGCCACCGTGCCCATCAAGTACCAGGACGGACGCACCGGCACGCTGAACGCGACGGTGCATGTCAACGATCTCGATCCGCACGACGCGGGCCGCGCCGCGGCCGGCGCGCATGGGGCGGGTTCACGCCTGGCGGAGGCCGGTCATGCTTAGCCTGCTTTCGTACGTAGCCAACGGCGCGCTGACGGGCCTGCTCTACGCGCTGATCGCGATGAGCTTCGTGATCATTTATCGCTCGGCGCGGGTGTTCAATTTCGCCCAGGGCGAAATAGTCATCGTCGGCGCCTTCCTGGTCTGGACCTTCATGTCGGCGTTCGACCTGCCGGTTTGGGTCTCGGTCCCTCTCGCCCTACTCTCGAGCTTGCTGCTCGGTGTGTTGATCGAGCGGCTGATCCTGCGGCCCCTGGTCGGCGAGGAGTTGTTCGCGTTCGTGATGGTCACGATCGGCTTGCTGATCTTTATCCGCGGGGTTGTGCTGGTCGCCTGGGGACCGGAGGTACGGTTCTTCCCTGCCGTTCTGCCGATGGCGGCGGTCAAGGTCGGGCCGCTGGTGTTCGACCGGGCGCTGGTAATCGGCGGGGCGGTAACCCTGGTGGTCGCGGCGGCGGCTTCCTGGTTCTTCAACCGCACCCAGCTCGGGTTGGAGATGACCGCCGTCGCGGAAGACCACCAGATAGCGTTGTCCCTGGGCATCTCGGTCAAACGCTCGATCGCGGTAGCATGGGGCATCAGCGGCCTGCTGTCGACGCTGGCTGCGATCATCTTCCTCAACGGCAAGGGCATGACCTTCCTCGCCTCGGACATCGGCTTCGCGGCGCTGCCAGTGGCGCTGCTCGCCGGACTCGAATCGATTGGCGGGGTCGTGCTGGGCGGCCTCATCGTCGGCATCGCGGTGGGGCTGGCCGCCTATTTCCTCGACCCGATCTTCCACGGTGGCGTCGCCGCGGTGTTCCCGTTCGTGATCATGGTCATCATCCTGCTTATCCGCCCCACCGGGCTGTTCGGCTGGAAGACCATCGAAAGGATCTAGCAGCATGACCTTGCCGGGCGGCGTGCACGCCGAAACGTATCAGCAGGACCGCGCATTGATCCGCACGCGCTGGCAGTGGCTGTGGTTCGCCGGGTTCGTCGCGGTGCTGCTGCTGCTGCCGTTCATTGGCATCGGCAAGGCTGTCGGCATCGCGACGGTCGTCGGCATCACCTTGATCGCGGTGCTGGGGCTGCAACTGACCTCGGGTTGCGCCGGGCAGATCAACATGGGGCAGTCGGCGTTCATGGGCGTCGGCGCCTACGCGACCGGCGCGCTCGCGGCGAACCTGCATTGGTCGTTCCTGCTGACGATTCCGATCGGCGGCATCAGCGCGGCCGTGTTCGGCGCAGTCTTCGGACTCGCCGCGCTGCGCATCAAGGGCTTCTACCTGGCGCTCACGACCATCGCCGCGCAGTTCATCTTCACCTTCGCCATGCTCAAGCTGCCCAAGGAGTGGTTCGGGCAATCGGAGGGTCTGCGCCTGGATCCGGCCGCGCTGGGTTCGTTCGCTTTCGACACCGACAATCGCATCTACTACCTGGTGCTCGCGGCAGCGGCGCTGATGACCTATGGTGCCTGGGGCCTGATGCGCAGCCGCACCGGCCGCGCCTTCATCGCGGTGCGCGACAACGACAACGCTGCCGAGGTCATCGGCATCAACGTGTTCTACTACAAGACGCTGGCGTTCTTCATCGGCGCCTTCTACGCCGGGATCGCCGGCGCGCTGTGGGCGTACTACGTGCGCTACGTCCAGGCCGACCAGTTCACGCTGTGGCTGTCGGTCTGGTACCTCGGCATGCTGATCGTCGGCGGCATGGGTTCGATCCTGGGCGCCATCATCGGCACCGTGGTGATCCGCCTGCTGCAGGAACTGATCACGGTGGTGGGCCCGCAGGTCGCCGACGTGCTGCCGGCGCTTGGCGGCCAGTTCGTGTTCGCGGCGATGAACATGCTGCTCGGAGGGCTGATCATCGTGTTCGTGATCTTCGAGCCGCGCGGCCTGGTGCATCGATGGAACATCGTCAAGGAGAGCTACCGCATCTGGCCGTTCCCGCACTGACGCGGCGCAGCGGGCAAGCGATGGGTACAACAGAATCGAGAATGGGCGATGCTACTTGAACTGGTCAATGTCGAAGTCGTCTACAGCGACGTCATCCTCGTGTTGAAGGGCGTGAGCCTGTCGGTCGAGGCCGGACAGATCGTCGCGCTGCTGGGCGCAAACGGCGCCGGCAAGACCACGACATTGAAGGCGATCTCCGGGCTGCTGCGATCCGAGGACGGCAAGGTCACCGGCGGCGGCATCCAGTTCCAGGGCGTGCCGATCCACGCCGAAGAGCCGCAGAACCTGGTGCGCCGCGGCCTGGTGCAGGTGATCGAGGGCCGCAGGATACTGCCGCACATGACGGTCGAGCAGAACCTGCTGGTCGGCGGCAAGGTGCAGAAGGGCCGCGTCGAGCGCCGGCAAATGCTCGACAAGGTCTACGGCTACTTTCCCAAGCTGGTGAACCTGCGCGCACGCGTCTCGGGCTACCTGTCCGGCGGCGAGCAGCAGATGCTGGTGATCGGGCGCGCGCTGATGGCCGGGCCGCGGCTGATCCTGCTCGACGAGCCGTCGCTGGGGCTGGCGCCGATGACCGTCACCGAAATTTTCGAACTGGTCGAGCGCCTGCGGCGGCAGGAAGGGATTGCGTTCCTGGTGGTAGAGCAGAACGCCAACGTGGCGCTGGCGGTCGCCGACCACGGCTACGTGATGGAAAACGGACGTATAGTATTGTACGGGACCGGGCCCGAGCTGCGCGAGAACGAGGACATCAAGGAGTTTTACATGGGCATGAGCATTTCGGGGCACGGCAAGAGCTTCAAGGACGTCAAGCACTACAAGCGGCGTAAGCGGTGGCTGGGATAGCAATATTTTTCGAGGAGACAGCGATGGCAACGATTTTTTTCGAGGAGACAGCGATGGCAACGATTTGGCGTGGACTTTCAAGGGCGGTCTTGGCGCTGGCGATGGCAACGGCCGCGGGCGCGGCGACGGGCGAGGTCGAATACAAGGTGCCGGCGCTGGCTGACTTTTCCGGGCCGTTCGCGGACGTGAGCAAGCACCTGGTGGCGCGCGATGCGGTGATCAAGTGGTGGAACGATAACGACGGCAAAAAGCTCGGCATCAAGCTCAGCGTGAAGAATTACGACACGCGCTACGACGGCACCGTCGTGGCCAGCATGTGGCCCGGCATCCTTGCCGAGATGAAGCCGATCATCGGCCTCGGGCTCGGCGGAGCCGACCTCTCCGCGCTGCAACAGCGGCTGCCCAACGACAAGGTGCCGGTAATCTACGCGCCGCCCGGATACGGTTTCGGCTGGTTGCCCAACCAGTGGGTGTTCAACGCGCGCGCCACCTACGTGCACGAGTGGGTGACGGCGCTCGCCTGGTATGCCGGGCAGAACCCGCAGAAACGGCCGCTGAAGGTCGCGTTCCTGTCGACCCAGTCGTCGCCGGCCTTTGTCGACATCGTCAAG
>Ga0209514_10003436_pt1 | contig 22568 bp, 16 predicted proteins | sample Subgrocontami58m_FD_187452 | JGI IMG/M metagenome (GOLD analysis project Ga0209514, IMG submission 187452) | Subsurface groundwater microbial communities from S. Glens Falls, New York, USA - GMW37 contaminated, 5.8 m (SPAdes) (version 3) | ecosystem: Environmental > Aquatic > Deep subsurface >...
GGGGGGGGGAGAAATCCCCCAGCCGAGCGGTCGCACGGTGATAACGGGCTGGGTCGGGGCACGATAGGATCGTGGCTCCGATTTCACGGCATGACAGCCAGGCGGACGCGGGCGTTTTTCGGACGCGACGCAAAACGCCTCGGACCACCGGTTCCGGGGTGGTGTGTATCAGATTGCCATCGTTATATTGATCTGGTTGCGGGGATAGGATTTGAACCTGTGACCTTCAGGCTATGAACGGGACGGAACGAACCAGGACCTCGGACCGTGTGGCGCCGCTCGTCATGAGCGGCCGACGCAAGTTCGGTCTATCTCGCGGGCCGCGCTTGGCATAGGGAACGCCACCCGGCATCACGGATCAATTCCACGCAAGTCAAGGCGCTGATCGCAGCCTTCGCCGTTGTGGACGTCGCCGGCGGCGACACTGGCAAGCTCAAGGACATGCGGCAGCCGCACAACGCCGCCCTCGCAGCATCGGCCGACGAAGTAACCATCCGCGAGGCGCTTGGCCGGGCCGTGGTTTCGATCAAATCGATAACGCCGAGCTGGAGGCGCGATGCGCGGAGCAACTGCGGCAGGACCATGGTTTTCCGAGCGATCGCACAACCGCGGTCCTGCTCGAGTCCCGCGCCGCAGCAACCACGGCCAAGTCCGACAAGTCGGACGCAGGGGCCTGCAAGCGTGGAAATTCCGGTCGCCTTGAGGGAAAACCCGACGCCAGAAAAACCCTCATCCGCTCCATTCGCTTGCCTGGTTGGCCTGGATCGCGGCGAGGCTCGGAGGCTGGAACTACTATTATAAACCGCCCGGTCCCAAAACCATGCGGGCGGGATGGGCGCGGTTGGAAACAATGGTAGTGGGGTTTACTGTTGGAGTACAAATACAAATCCAGTCAATTGTGCGACTCCCGTAGCGTGGACGGATGGGGTGATGGGGCGCCTTGGACTGACCTTGAACCTGACGAAAACCCGGCTGTGCGATGCACGGTCGAAGCGGTATTCGGCGATCTGGGTATGCCGAGACTGCGCCATCTGCGACGGAAGGACGCCATATCGTGGGTCTGTCGTGAATCCAGTCGGAAAGCAGGATGCGGGAAATCCGCACGTCCGGTTTGATGAGCGGGGAGGGGAAACGGGTCGCCTCGGTGGTACCGCGCCTCTCCTCGACTCTACTTCGATCAGCGCATTCCGGGCAGCTTCATATTTGCTGCTGACCTCCACGAGCTTGCCGCCTCACGCGGCAGACAGTAGCCGGGTTTCGTCTGCGAGGGCGGCACGTAACATGGAACGATCGAAGTTCTGACCACGGTTGGGCTTCCGATCCTGGTAGTCAGGGTACCGGTCGAACATAAGACCGACCGTCTGGTCTTCCCCAAGCCGATTCCGGGTCGCGGCGATGGCCTTCAGCATCTTGGACGTTTCGTTGACGACATTGGCCCAACAATCATGTTTCGAGTTCGACCAGAAGCCCCGACGCCGCGCGATATGTCCCAGAGCCCCGGACAGTTCGGGACTGCCAGCCGATGGAGGCGATCCCGCCATCGAGTCCAAAAATGCGCATCATCTGCTTCCTCGGTGCCGCCCTCGACACGGGCCGTTCATTGCGGTGGGGTGATGAGTAGGAAATCGGGAGGAAAGTCACGGTAACCTAGCTTTTACCATCGTCGGACTACCTGTCCAATTTGGCAACAGATCGGGCGGGAACCCTGCTTTGTGCGGGCGACTCTATTTCAACCACTTGCGCGGTGATTCTGATCCTTGATGGTAAGAAAACCACCATCTTGATTAGGCAATCGGCGTGCTTTTGACGCATTCAGTAAATTGCAACGACGACTTCAAATGGTGGCACAAGTGTTTAATGTTTGGGTTCTATCTAATATTATTTATTATCAGACTGTTGGGGTGGCATATTAACGTGAGATATCACCGTAACTTGCCACATTTGTCTCCTTGGCACGAAATCTCGTAATCTAACCGTTCAGGCTCCTGCGCGACCCCGTCTTGACCGCAGGGGCCAACACCCCCTCCAATCCCTACCCCAAACCTCCTCGGGGCACGGAAACATGAAAATCACCGTCTACGGCGCCGGCGCGATTGGCGGCCACCTCGCGATGCGTCTGAACCGTGCCGGAGCCGATGTCTCCGTCATCGCCCGAGGCGCCCATTTGGCCGCGATCCAACAAAATGGCCTGACCGTCCACGCCGTCGACGGCATTCACCACGCCCGCGTCACCGCCACCGACAATCCGGCCACGCTCGGCCCACAGGATGCGGTGTTCGTGACCGTCAAAGCCCCGGCGCTGCCCCAGGTCGCGGCGGGCATCGGACCTCTCCTGGGCGCCGACACGCCGGTCGCCTTCGTCATGAACGGCATTCCCTGGTGGTATTTCAACCACTTGCCCGGCCCGCACCGGGACAAATCCCTGCCTCGGATCGACCCAAACGACGCACTGCGCAAGGTGCTCGGCCCCTACCGAACCATCGGTGGGGTGGTCTATTCCGCCAGCGCCGTCACCGACCCCGGCGTCATCGAGGTCGAGCAACCGAAAAGCCGCTTCATCCTGGGCGAGCCCGACGATACCGCCAGCGACCGCGTCCGTGTGCTGACCGATCTGATCACCAAGGGCGGCATCAGCGGGGAAGCAACCACCGCCATCCGCACGGAAATCTGGAACAAGCTGATCAGCAACCTCGCCGGAGGGACTTTGGCGGTGCTGACCGGCTGCGCGCCGAAGACCAACTACACGGAGCCGGCCCTGCGCGCCGCCGCTCTCCTCGCTATGGGCGAAGCCGCCTCGATCGCCCAGGCGCTGGGTGCGGCGCCCACGACGAACCATGAGGCGCGGGTGACCAGCCAGTCGTCCATGGATCACAAGCCGAGCATTTTGCAGGATCTGGAGCTGGGGCGGCGGATGGAGGTGGATGGGATGTTCGACGCGCCCCTCACTCTGGCTCGGATGGCGGGCGTGCAGACGCCGACGCTCGATCTGCTGGTGGCCCTGTGCAAGATGCGGGCATCCGCCGCGGGACTTTACGACCGATAGACCCATGGCCCGGGGGCCGTCGGCGCGCTATATCGGCCGAAACCGCGAATGGGGAGAGCCAGGACCATGGAAACACGCATATTCGGCCGGACGGGAATGCCGATCTCGATCCTTGGGTTTGGCTGCGGGGCGGTTGGCGGGTTGATGGTGCGCGGGGCGCCGCAGGACCAGGAACGCGCGGTGGCGCGGGCGCTGGAGGTCGGGATCAACTATTTCGACACCGCGGTCCAATACGGCCATGGAGCGTCGGAGACCAATCTTGGCGCAGTCTGGGCCAAACTGAAGCCGGCCAATGCCTTCGTGGGCACCAAGGTCCGGCTTCCCGCCAGTGATTTCAACCGGATCGAAGAAGCGGCCACAAAATCCCTGGACGGCAGCCTCAAGCGCCTCGGCATGGACCACGTGGATATTTTCCACCTGCACAATGCCATCACGGTGAATGGCGGCGGCGATACGCTGAGCGCCCAACAAGTGCTGGAGCAGGTGGTGCCGGCCTTCCAGAAGCTGCAAAAGGCGGGCAAGACAAGGTTCCTGGGCATAACCGCCGTGGGTGAGACCGCGGCCCTGCACCAGGTGGTGGACGCGAATGTCTTCGACAGCGCCCAGGTCAGCTACAACATGTTGAACCCATCGGCCGCCCAGCCACTACCGGCGGGGTATCCGGCGCAGGATTACGGCAGGCTGTTCGACCATACCCAGAAAGCCGGTGTCGGCGTCGTTGGCATCCGCGTGCTGGCCGGAGGCGCATTGACCGGTACCACCGAACGCCACCCCATCGCCAGCCCGCCGCCGGACCCGATCGGCTCCGCGCTGAAATACGACACCGACCTGGAACGTGCTCGCCGGCTGATGCCGCTGGTCACCGAGGGCTTTGTCGGCTCGCTTCCCGAAGCCGCGACCAGGTTCGCGATTTCCCATCCGGCGATGGGTACCATCCTGGTCGGCATGGCGACCCCGGACGAGTTCGAGGCTGGCCTTGCCGCTGTGCTGAAGGGCCCGCTGCCCCAGGCCGCCCTGAACCGGCTGGCGACTTTGACGAATGGGTTCGTGGGGGAGGGGCGGTAAGCGCCCTTCCGGTGCACGCTGTGCTTATCTAAACCGGCCGAACCATTGCCTCATCAAGAGACGGTCGGCTGGCTCGTATCCCTTTGATTTTGCGCGTGGCCGCCACACCAACGCGCATACCAGCCGACGATAGCGTCGGCTGGTATGCGCGCCCGCGGTAGGAATCTGGTGTCCAGGCCATTTTTCGCCATTTATTATCAACTGGTTGCAGATTTTGGCGACCAGACTCCTCCCGCGATCGGGTATATCAATCCCCTTTGAAGTGGGGCGCGCGCTTTTCCAGGAAGGAACTGACCGCTTCCCGGTGATCGGCCGTGGAGTGGACCAGGGCCTGCATGGCGGCGGACATTTCCAGCAGCGTGTCCAGGCGGGTGTGGCGGCCCTCCATCACCAGGCGCTTGGCCATGCGCACGGCAGTCGGCGGGTTGACGGCGATGCGGCCCGCCAGCGCACGGGCGGCATCCAGCAGTTCGGCATCCGGGACGACGCGGGACACCAGACCGCAGGCCAGGGCCTCGGCCGCGTTCAGCATGTCGCCGGTAAACACCATCTCGCAGGCTTTGGAGAAGCCGACGACGCGCGGCAGCAGCCACGCCCCACCGTCTCCTGGGACAATGCCGACCTTGACGAAGCTTTCCGCGAAACGGGCGCTTTCGGCGGCGATGCGCATGTCGCACATGCAGGCCAGATCGAGCCCCGCGCCAATCGCCGGCCCGTTCACCGCGGCGATGATGGGGACGTCCAGTTTCTCAAATGCCAGCGGGATCAACTGGATACCGTAGCGGTAGTAGCGGGTGGTCAAGGTGGGTTTTTCCGCCCGGACACCGAAATCGTCACGCATCTTGCGTAGATCGCCGCCAGAGGAGAATGCGCTGCCCGCTCCGGTCAGGATCGCCACGCGGACCGAGGTATCAGCGTTCAGGCGGTCGATCGCGTCGACGATGCCTTCCACCATGTCCCGTTCTGAGATGGGGTTGCGCATGCCGGGATCGTTCAGGGTGATCGTGACGATCGGGCCGTCCTGCTGGTACAGCACCTTGTCGGTCATGGTGATTGTTTCCTTATCGGGTTAGAGCGTGATCAAGCCGAGCGGCGCGTGCTGGCCAGAATCATGTGATCAAACAGAACAGTAGAGCCGTTGTTCAGGTCGGAGTGAGCCCGCTCTAGCGCAGGCCCAGCCCGCGGGCGATGATCCCGCGCAGGATTTCCCGCGTGCCGCCGCGCAGCGAAAAGGAGGGCGCGTGCATCATCGTGTGGGCCAGCACGGCGGAAAAATCACGGCTGGATTTGGCGTCCGGTTCGGCCTCCACCAATTGGCGAGCGATTTCGGGAAGTTCCTGCTCCAGCAAGGCGCCGAGATCCTTGACCATGGCCGCCTGCAAGGCCGGGTTCTCACCATTCTGCAGCATGCCGGCGACCGAGCGTGACAGGCGGCGCAACGTCATGAAATGGCCGGTCAGGCGCCCAATTGCGACGGCGCCGGCATCGGTCGGTTCGGTGCCCAGGGCGCGGACCAGCTCGACGAACAGCCAAAAGGAGGACAGGAACCGCTCCGGTCCGCTGCGTTCCAAAGCGAGCTCGCTGGTCACCTGATGCCAGCCGTCGCCTTCCTTGCCCAGCAAAGCCGTGTCCGGCAGGAACGCGTCCTGGAACACGACCTCATTGAAATGATGTTCCCCCGTCAGGGCATGGACCGGGCGGATGGTGATGCCCGGGGTGTTCTTCAGGTCGACCAGAAACTGGCTGACCCCACCATGCCGGTCTTCCAGCGACTGCGCGCCTTGGCCGGTCCGGCAGAACAGGACCATGTAGTGGGACAGATGGGCAAAACTGGTCCAGACCTTGGTGCCGTTGACCAGATAGCCGCCCTGGACCTTGGTGGCGCGCGTGCGGACCGACGCCAGATCCGATCCGGTGTCGGGTTCGCTCATTCCAATGCAGAAGAAGGCCTCGCCCGCGGCCACTTTCGGTAGGATGGTCTGGCGCTGTTCCTCGGTGCCGACGCGCAGGATCAGGGGGGCGGATTGCCGGTCGCCGATCCAGTGCAGGCCGACCGGAGCGCCGGCCGCCAGCATTTCCTCCAGCACCACGTAGCGTTCCAAAGCGGTCCGGCCATGTCCGCCATATTCCTTGGGAAGCGTCATACCAAGCCAGCCGCGCCGCCCGACCTCCCGACTGAATTCAGCGTCATGGCCGGTCCAGGATTCCGCCTTCTGGACAGGCTTGCGGTCCTTCAGGGCGGTCCTGAGGAAGTCGCGGACTTCGGCGCGCAGAGCCTCGGCGGCCGGAGAGGGCGGGGGAGGCGGAAAGGTGAATGCCGACACCGGAATGGTCCCATCGATAGAGCTACCGGCCGGTAGTCCGTACCCCCGGCCCGGTCAATACGGGTTTCAGCTTCGGGGGATCTCCGCTTTCAGCTCCGGGGGATCCCTGCCGAGGCGGTCAGGCCGCCATCCACCGGGATATAGGCCCCGTTCACATAGCTGGCCTCGGGTGACGCCAGGAACGCGGCCACGGCGGCGATCTCCTCCGGATTGGCGAAACGACCCGCCGGAACCCGGCCCTCGGTCGCTTTCCGATAGGCGGCGAAGGGCGCCATCATCTCGGTATCGACGAATCCGGGCGCCACGTAGTTCACCGTCACCCCGCGACGGGCGCTCTCGATCGCCAACGTGCGGACATAGGCCAGCAGGGCGGCCTTGGTGGCGCCGTAGGCCGCGTTCCCCTGGCTGGCGACCTGACCGATGACCGACCCGATGGCCACGATCCGCCCGGTTCGAGCCCGCATCATCGGCCTGACGACCGCCCGCGCGATCCGCACGAACGAGAAGAAATTCACCTGCATCGCCTGTTCGGCAGCGTGCTGATCCATCATCGCGGCCAGGGCGTCATAGGTCGTGCCCCCCACCTGGATCAGCGCGTCCCACGCCGGGGCGTCCTCCTGCGCGGCCGCGAACGCGTCCACCGCTGCCCGGTCTGACAGGTCAAGCGGTATGGTGGAAACCCCCTCCGGCGGGTCCCCGGCATCAGTCCGATATGTGTAGGAGACGGCAAATCCTCGCTCGACCATCGCCCGGACGACCGCCGCCCCAATCCCTCGACGCCCGCCAATGACCAGGGCGCGACCCGTCATGCCGCCCCCAGGACCAGGCAGACATTCTGCCCGCCGAAGCCAAAGGAGTTGGATATCGCGTGCCGGACCTGGACGGCGCGCGCGACATTAGGCACGCAATCCACCGGCAAGGCCGGGTCCGGAATGTCGTAGTTGATCGTCGGCGGCAAGATCCCGGTTTGCAACGTCAGCAGAGTGAAGATCGCCTCCACTGCGCCGGCAGCGGTCAAGGTGTGGCCGATCATCGACTTGTTCGAGGAGATCGGTATGGCGGCCGCCCGCTCCCCGAACACCGCCGAAACGCCGACCCATTCCATCTTGTCGTTCTCGGGCGTCCCGGTGCCGTGGGCGTTGATGTAGCCAATTTGGTCCGGCGACAACCCGGCATCGGCCAAAGCGTGGCGCATGCAGGCGATGATCGGCTTGCCATCCGGCGAGGACCGGGTCCGATGGAACCCGTCCGCCGCCTCGCCGCATCCTTCCACGACGCCCAGCACTTTCGCACCCCGCGCCCGCGCATGCGCCAGGCTTTCGATGACGAGCGCGCCGGCGCCCTCGGCCATCACGAAGCCATCCCGGTCCTTGCTGAACGGGCGGGCGGCGGAGGACGGTGGATCATTGCGGGTGGACAGTGCCGACAGCAGCGAGAACCGGATCAGGCTTTCCGGATTGACCGAGGCATCGGTTCCCAACACCAGCGCCGCCCCGGTCTCTCCGCGGCGGATCGCCTCGACCCCAAGCTGGATCGCCGTTCCGCCGGAGGCACAGGCGGTCGACGTCGCAATCGGCGATCCCTTCGTCCCAAATCGTTCGGCCAGGTTCTCGCCGACCGAGCCGAACAGGAACCGCTCATAGAGACGCGTGAACTTGCCGGAGCCGGCCGCGCGGTACAGGTCATCGTATCCAACCTGGTCGTTGGCGCCCGACGCGGCGGCCAGGGCCAGACGCTGCGGCCATTCCATCTCCACTGGCGGCAGGGCCAGGAACAGCGGGCCGGGGAAGTCCCCCTTATGGCCAATGCCGGCCTCCGCAATCGCTTCCTCGACCACCAACTCGGCCAGTCGCTCCGACAGGGCGGGGGCGGAGACCGCGTCCAGTGCGATGAAGTCGACGGTGCCCGCGACGGTGGTGCGCATGCCGTCGATCGGGAAGCGAGTGATCCGCTTCAGGCCGGATCGCCCCGCGGTCAGCGCGCGCCAGTTATCATCCTTGCCCTGACCCAGGGACGTCAGCACGCCCATACCCGTCACGACGACGATTGGTCTGCCCAGGTGATCCGTATCCTGTCCCATTTCGACTCCACATGGCCTGCAGGGGCAGGACATTCCTATCAGCCGTGCAAACCCTGACACAGCGCAGGGTCCATCCCCACCGCGGCTTACACAGGCAGGCTATCCGCGGCTTCGTCCGGCTGTCGCCGCCAAAACCGTGGATGGTCGGCCGGCGACGACCTGACGAGGTCGGGTGCTCCGGGAAGACCCGGGTGACTAGAGCGGTTTCACCCTGACTGGAAACGGCAAACCGCTCTAGCCGCTTGTTTTATCGCATGATTCACGCGCTGTTACGTTCCGCTCAGCGTGATCATGCTCTAAGCGGCCGTCACCGTCGCCATTGCCTCGCCCCGCCACTGTCCCCAGGATGTTACCAGAACCTGCCGCAGCGGCGAGTCCATCGCGGCCTCCGCCGCCTCAAGCGGGGCAAACAATCGCCCATGCCGCAAGCAAACCGTCGCGAGGGCCAGATTGGCCGGAAATGACGGTTCCATCCCGTGACCGAGTGCCGTCCCGGTCGCCCGCACGGGCAGCCCCAGTTCAGCGAGGAAACCCTGTTCCTCAACGGTCGGCGCTGGCACGCCTGACGCGCCTGAAATTACCGCCGACCCATCCCGATCCAGCGCTGGGGCCACAATGGCAAGCTGCTTTCGGGCATTGGCGGTCGCTTCCCCAGGGCGGCGATGGCAACGATCGGTCACCACCTCCCCAATCCGTCCCAAGACGGCGGCTCCGCGCGCTTGCGCATGGGATCGGCTTTCGATGACCAGGAAGCAGCCGAGGGATCCCAGCACCATCCCGCCACCTTCGGCTTGACGCGCCCAGACTCCGGCAAATGGATGGTTCCACAACACCCTGCCCATTTCATACTCAAGCAGGATGTCCGGTCGCTGCGCGTTGTATGAGCCGCCCACCAGGGCGATGTCTCCCTGGCCGGCGCGAATCCGCTGGCAGGCGATCCGCACGCCGTCGGTGCCTGCCGCCTCTTCTCCCATGAAGGTCCGGGACGATCCCGTAACACCGTGAACCAGCGATATGTTCCCGGCGAGCAGATTGGACAATTGCGCCAGGAACAGGGTCGGACGGAGATCGCTTAGCAGGTGCTCATTCAGGTAGGCGCCCGGGTTTTCCGCCTTGGGCAGCCCGGACAGGATGGCTGCGTCCACCGCGTAATCACGCTCCCCGCCGCCGGCCGCGACGATCATGTCCATCTGGGCGAGCAGATCCTTGTCGCCCTTGATGCCGGCGGAGTCCAAAGCCAGCCCGGCGGCATAGGTGCCGATCCGCTGCCATGCCTCCATCTGCCGCTGGTCACCGCGCTTGGGGATTTGTTTATCCAGTTCCAGCACCGTCATCGGATGCACCAGGAACGGCGGGAACGTCGTGTCGTCCACCACGGGCACAAAACCGGATGGATTGTTGAGCGCCGTCCAATGGGCGTCCAGGCCTTCTCCCAGGCAGGAGATCAGGCCGATTCCGGTGATCAGCGTGTCGCGGTCATGCGGCATGGAAAAATTCCTCCGGCACCCCGATCCGGCGCGCCGTTTCCAGCATTGTCGTCCGCAATGTCTCGTTCGGGAATGGCACAACGCGATAGCGGATTTCGGCTTCCGCGGCCTTCTTGCCCTGGGAGACGATGGACGCCTCCACCACGGCATAGCCGGATCCGTCATGGACCAAGCGGGCCTCGGCTTCCAATTTCTGGCCGGGCACGACGAAGGTCCGCATCTTGGCTTCCTTCACCTGGACCAGGAACGGCATCGCGGTGAAGCGCAAGGTGGCCAGCACCAGCCAGCCGCCGATCTGAGCCATGGTTTCGATCATCAGGACGCCGGGCAGCAGCGGATGGCCGGGGAAATGTCCCTCGAACACCGGGCTCTCATCAGGGACCTGGCAGTCGGCGCGCGCCAGTCGCGCGTCCGGATCAAGCAGGGTGATCCGGTCGATCATCTGGAAATATTCGAGACGCATGTCGGGCGCCCAATGCCCTCAGGCGGCCTTGGCCGCGACCAGCTTATCGATATTGGCGCAGAGATTCTTGATCACGAAATACTCGTCCGACGAGACTTTCCCGTCGTTCACTTCGGCCGTCCACTGCTCCAGTGGCATCTTGATCCCGAACGCCTTGTCGATGGCGAAGGCCACGTCGAGGAAGTCCAGGCTGTCGATCCCCAGGTCATTGATCGCGTGGCTATCCGGCGTGATCGTATCACGCCCGATATCGCTGGTATCGGCGATAATCCCCGCCACGGTTTCGAACGTCGACGCCATGCGTATACCCCTGCAAAGGTGGCGGGCACTAACACCGGCGCCCCCATGCCGCAAGGCGGCAGTCGCGGAATCTTGGTTATTGGCGGTGATCGGCGGTCGGCCAGAACGATACCCCGGGGGGCGGATGAGTGGCCCGATTCGCCGTCAGTCAGTCCAATGGGCCGGAATCCAGGTCCATCCGGCGCCATACCGGGTCCAATGGCCAGGCATCCAGTTCGGTCCATGTCCGGCAGCCTGCACATATTGGCCCGGGGTCCAGGTGTAACCGGAGCCAGTCCAATTCCAATGCCCCGGCCGCCAGTTCAACACCTCTCCCGAGACCGGTGGCTTCGGGATTGCCTCTGGTTGGAGTGGCGGCACGGCCGATGGGGGCCCGGTGTCCGCGCAACCGGTCAGCAGGACGAGTCCGAACAGTGCGGCATGCCAATGGCGTAAGGTCATGGGGCCGGTATCCCTGGTCTCTGGTTCAACGGCCAATCACATGGGGATGCGAATGACGTGTGTCCATTGGGGGCGTTTGTCGAGCTGTTCATGGGGTCGCCTACGAGGGCGTGTCCGAGCGAGCGTCGCCCGCCCCCTCGCTCCGCCGTAAAGCGCCCGTTGCCTAGCCATCTGAGGTGAGCATCCGACATGAGGGGTTGACCGAGTCATGGGTCATCTCATGCCGGCAGCAGCACCGTGGCCACGGCCTGGGCGGCGATACCCTCTCCGCGGCCGGTGAACCCCAGCCGTTCGGTCGTCGTCGCCTTGACCGAAATCAGGCCGGGCGCCACGCCCATGATGGCGGCCAGACGGGCCATCATGCTGGCGGCGTGTGGCGCGATCTTGGGTCGCTCGCAGATCAGGGTCACGTCGGCATTGGCCAGCCGGCCGCCGCGGGCGGTGATCCGGGCTGCGGCATGGGCCAGGAAGCGGGCGCTGTCGACATCCTTCCACTCGGCCTGGCTGGGTGGGAAATGCCGGCCGATATCGCCCTCGGCCAGCGCGCCGTAGATGGCATCGCACAGGGCGTGGATACCGACATCGGCGTCCGAGTGTCCCGCCAGCCCCTTGTCGTGCGGCACTTCGACGCCGCACAGGAACAGCTTGCGGTCGGCGGTAAGCACATGGACATCGAACCCGGTGCCGACGCGTGGGATCAGGCCAGGGGACATGGCAGGGGACATGGCAGGGGACATGGCAGGGGACATGGCAGAGGACATGGCGCGCTCCAGCCGGACAAGGTCGTCGGGGTAGGTCAGCTTGATGTTGTCGTCCGAGCCGGGGACGATCCCCACCGGCTCCCCCGCCGCTTCCAGCAAGGAGGCATCGTCGGTGGCTCCGATGAAACCCGACCGGTGAGCGGCGAGCAAGACCGCGAAGCGGAACGCTTGCGGCGTCTGGGCGCGGAACAGCCCATCGCGGGGCACGGTTTCGGTGATGACGCCGCCGGCAACGCGCTTCAGCGTGTCGGCGACCGGTGCCGCGGGAATCGCTCCCGGCCTGTGCTCAAGAGCTGCCAGCAGCGCCTCGATGGTGCCGGCAGGGATGTGCGGGCGAGCGGCATCGTGGACAAGGACGATGTCGGGCGCGTGGGGCAGGAGGGCGTCGAGGCCGGCGCGCACGCTGTCCTGGCGTGTGGCGCCACCGTGTACGGTCGGCAGATGCACCAGACCGTCCAACGCGTCGGCGATCGGAGTAGCTTCGCCCACGGGTTGAATCAACGACGCATGATTGGCCAACGCCTCGGCGGCATGGCGGATGACAGGCTTGCCGAGGAGACGAAGGAACTGTTTCGGGGTCTCGGCGCCGAAGCGACTTCCGGTTCCGGCGGCGACCAGGATGGCGGCGATACGCATGCCGCACCCTGACCGGGGTCGCCGGTGGGCGTCAACCCGGACACCGTCCCCCTGGCGCCAGCCATGTGGCGCCAACCCCCCTTGGTGCCAACCCGGTGTTATTCAGCTGGGACGTGGGCCACGGGGCGCTGGTTTCGGAACGCCACCGAACGTCGATCCCCCGGCGAGGTCCAATCAGCGGCAAGGCCCCCTGCTAGGGCCCGTCCGGGAACAACCGACTCGTCCACGGACCTTCGCTCGAGTCTGTCTCTACCGGTTTGACCAACCTGACTGAGCGGTTATTCCCGGACGGCCCCTTAGCAGTCTCCGCGGATCGGCTGAATGTCACATGGCATATTGCACGAATCCAAGTGTGTCGCTATTTTGCCTAAATCATGGGCAAATGTCGTTCACAAATCACACAGGCTGCCCTCGGACCCATCGACCTCGGGGACGGTGTCATGATCGACACGCCCGTTATCCTCGCGCCAATGTCCGGGGTCACCGATCTCCCCTTCCGTCGCACGGCCAAGCAATTGGGTGCGGGAATGGTCGTGTCGGAGATGATCGCGTCGTGGGCCATGATCCGGGAAAATGCCAAAACCATGGGCATGGCGGAGGTCGACGGTTGTGGCGGCGTCTCGGCCGTCCAACTCGCAGGCTGCGACCCCTCCGCCATGGCCGAGGCCGCTCGCCTGGCCGCCGGGCGGGGCGCCGACCTGATCGACATCAATTTCGGCTGCCCGGTGAAGAAGGTCGCGGTTGGCCAGGCGGCCGGGTCCGCCCTGATGCGCGATGAAGTCGCGGCCGCTGCCATCCTGGAAGCAACGGTCAAAGCCGTACCCGTCCCGGTTACCCTGAAGATGCGGATGGGCTGGGACCATGGCAGCCTCAATGCCCCCCGTCTGGCGCGGATCGCGCAGGATTGCGGCATCCGCATGGTCACCGTGCACGGCCGCACCCGCCAGCAATTCTACACCGGCACCGCGGACTGGGATTTCATCCGCCAGGTCAAGCAGGCCGTGACCATCCCCGTCATCGCCAATGGCGATGTCCTGACCGAGGACGATGCCGCCGATGCGCTCCATCGCTCGGGCGCGGATGGGGTGATGATCGGGCGTGGCTGCTACGGCCGGCCTTGGTTCCCCGCTCAGGTTGCGCATTTCCTGCGCACCGGCAACCGCCAGGAGGAGCCAACCCTGGTGCAGCAAAAGCAAATCATGCTGGAGCATTACATGGCGCTGCTGACCCAATTTGGCGGCAATGCCGGCGTGCGGCTGGCCCGCAAGCATTTGTCCTGGTACTCGCGCGGTTTGCCCGGATCGGCCGAATTCCGGGCCACCATGAACCGGCTGCCGGACGCCGCGTCCGTACTGCGGCTGATTGACGCGTTCTACGATCCGCTGATTGACCGACCGCCGGCGGCTGCCCGCAACCGGCGGATGATGACGCCCGCCGACAGTCTGCCCGGATCATCGCCCGCGACCCTGGAAGCCGAGGCCGCATGACCACCGCCGCTATCCGCTCCGAGCGCGCCCTGGCCAACCGCCAACGGGGTGCCGATGCCGCTGCCGTCTTGGGGGCGCTGCCGGTCCCGGTCGTATTGCTGGATCCGGACAACCGCTTCCGCCACGTCAACCACGCGGCCGAACAGTTCCTGGGCATTTCCGCCGCCAGCCTGACACATCTTCGCCTGACCGACCTGATACCGCTCGACAACCCCCTGTTTTTGCTGATTGAGCAGGTACGCGCGACCGAGGCGACCATCTCCGACCATGACCTCAACCTGGAAAGCCCACGGCTGCAAAAGCGCGGCATCACGGTCCAGGGTTCCCCACTGCCCGAGGAACCGGGCGCGGTGCTGCTCGTCTTACAGGATGCCTCCGCGGCCCGTTCGCTTGACCGGCAACTCGCGTTTCGCGGTGCCGCGCGGAGTGTGTCAGGGATGGCGGCGATCCTGGCTCATGAGGTCAAGAACCCGCTCTCAGGGATCCGGGGCGCGGCGCAGTTGCTGGAGGAAAGTGTCGGGCCGGCGGATCGCGAACTGGCCGAACTGATCCGCGATGAGGCGGATCGGATCCGCGCCCTGGTGGACCGAATGGAAGCGTTCGGGGAGAAGCCGATCACGCGGTCGGCGGTAAACATCCACCGCGTTCTGGAGCATGTGCGGAAACTGGCGAAATCCGGATTTGGAGCCAATATCCGTTTCATGGAGACCTATGATCCGTCGTTGCCGCCGGTCTGGGGCAATCGCGACCAACTGGTGCAGGTGATCCTTAACCTGGTGAAGAACGCAGCCGAAGCCATGACCCATATTGGCAATGGCAGGCCGGAAATCACCCTCGCAACCGGATTTCAGCAGGGCGTGCGGGTTGCCATCCCAGGCTCGACCGCGAGGCTCGACCTGCCCCTATACGTCGCCGTGCGCGACAACGGTCCGGGGATTCCGGAGGATATCAGGCCGCATTTGTTCGAACCGTTCGTCACCTCGAAATCCTATGGCAGCGGGCTCGGCCTGGCACTGGTCGCCAAGATCGTCGGCGACCACGGCGGCCTGATTGAGGTCAACAGCCGTCCAGGCCGGACCGAGTTCCGGCTTCATCTACCGGTCGTGTCGGAAAAGGATGCCGATCAATGACTTTGCCCACCGTGTTGATCGCCGATGACGACCGTTCCATTCGCACCGTGCTGACCCAGGCCCTGGGCCGCTCCGGCTACCAGGTTCGCAGTACCGGCAATGCCGCCACGCTTTGGCGTTGGGTGGAAGATGGCGAAGGCGACCTGGTCATCACCGATGTCGTGATGCCGGATGAGAACGGCTTGGACCTGATCCCGCGCATCAAGCGTATCCGTCCGGACCTGCGGGTGGTCGTCATGAGCGCGCAGTCCACGTTGATGACGGCGGTCAAGGCAACCCAGCGGGGTGCCTTCGAATATCTGCCCAAGCCGTTTGATTTGCAGGAACTTCTCAGCGTCGTAAGCCGAGCCCTGGCGCAGCCGGCGGAGCATGTGGTCAGCGTGCCGGAGCCGCGGGACTCTGAGGAGCGCCTGCCGCTGATCGGACGCAGCGCGTCGATGCAAGAGATCTACCGGACCATCGCACGCCTCACGACCGCCGATCTGACCGTCATGATCAATGGCGAATCCGGCACTGGCAAGGAACTGGTGGCCCGCGCGCTACATGATTACGGAAAGCGGCGCGCGGGACCGTTCGTTGCCATCAACATGGCCGCGATCCCGCGGGAGTTGATCGAAAGCGAGTTGTTCGGCCATGAGCGTGGTGCGTTCACTGGCGCCACCAACCGCTCCCTGGGTCGGTTCGAGCAGGCGAATGGCGGCACCTTGTTCCTCGACGAAATCGGCGACATGCCACCCGAGGCGCAGACCCGGCTGCTGCGGGTGTTGCAGGAAGGCGAATTCACCTCGGTCGGCGGCCGCCAGCCGATCAAGGCCAATGTCCGCATCATCGCCGCCACCCACCGCGACTTGCGAACAGCGATCCGTCAGGGCCAATTCCGGGAGGATCTGTTCTACCGCCTGAACGTCGTGCCGATCCGCTTGCCGCCGCTGCGCGAACGGGTGGAGGATATCCCCCTCCTTGCTCGCCACTTCCTGGAGCGGGCGCGCCAGGACGGCCTTCCGTCGAAGTCGCTGGACCAGGGGGCGGTCGATCGGCTGAAGCAGCATAACTGGCCGGGTAATGTGCGGGAGGTCGAGAACCTGATGCGCCGCCTGGCCGCGTTGTGCCCGGAGGAGATCATCACCGCCGATGTCATCGCCGCCGAACTGGCCGATTCGATCCCGCCCGACGCCCCGGTCGTCGGCGCTGCCGTGGGGCCGGAGACACTGTCCCGCGCGGTGGAACGCCACATCAAGGAATTCTTCGCCACCCACAACGACGGGGTGGGGGTGACCGATGTCTACGACAAGATCCTCGCCGAGGTGGAACGTCCGCTGATCCGCATGACCCTGGCCGCGACCCGGGGCAATCAGATCAAGGCGGCGGCCATGCTGGGGCTGAATCGCAACACCTTGCGCAAGAAGATCCGCGATCTGGAGATCCCGGTTGTGCGAGGGTTGATGTGACCGCACGAACACATTCGGAAGGTGCTTGCGGGGTTGGCAACGTCGCGCGTCCGTTTGCTGGCCGTGTCTTTCTCCCACCGTCATGGTTTGGCGTGATCGGGCCAGACATGCCGGGTCGGCCGACAGCCTTGGTGGCGCGTCGATCCCAACCTCCTGATCCCGCACGATGACCGCCGACGTCCCGCCTGACGCGCGAATGGCCACTGATCCGGGCCAGTCAGTTCGTACCGGACGTTCCTATCTGAGCCTCCTGGGTGAACTCCTGGTCGGCAAATTGGTCACCATTGTGGTGGCGGGGCTTGCGCTCTCGGTTGGTCTCTCCACCTTCATCATCCTCGCGCGCGGCTCCCCGCTAGGGCTCAATCCTGGCATCGGGGTGGCCCTGGTGCTGATCAATATCTCGGTGCTGCTGCTGCTGGGTGCCATCCTGGCTGGTCGACTGACCCGGGTTTGGGTGGAGCGGCGACGCGGATCGGCCGGCTCGCGCCTGCATGTCAGGCTGGTACTGCTGTTCAGCGGCGTGGCGGTTGCGCCCACGATCCTGGTCGCCTGTTTTGCCGTCGCCTTCTTCCATTTCGGCATCCAGGCTTGGTTCAGCGACCCGGTTCGCGAATCTCTGACTGAATCCCTCCAGGTTTCGCATGGCTATCTGGAGGAGCATCGCAACAACATCCGGGTCGTCGCCCTGGAAATGGCCAACGACCTGTCTCGGGCCGGCCACTTCCTGTCCGCCGACCCGTCGGTGTTCGCGCAGGTGCTGGACAGCCAGACGACCTTGCGCGGCCTGACCGAGGCGGTGATCTACGAACCGAACTCCGGCCAGATCGTCGCGGCGGCGGGATTGTTCGTCGGCATGGGGGTCGAGGCTCCGCCCGTCACCGCGACCATGCAGGCGCTGAATGGTGACGTGGCCGTGCTGAACGCGGGCGACGGCACCAGGGTGCGGGCAGTGGTGAAACTCGATTCCGCACCACCTCTGACCATGATGGTCGGCCGTCCGATCGATCCGCAGATCCTCGGCTACATGCAGCGGACCGAGGCGGCCGTCGCGGAATACCAACGGCTGGATCAGAATCGATCCTGGCTGCAAATCGCGTTTGCCTGGATCTTTGCCATTGTGGCACTGCTGGTGCTGCTCGCCGCCGTTCTGATCGGCCTGATGCTGGCCAACCAGATTGCCCGCCCGATCGGCAACCTGATCCTGGCCGCCGAACGGGTACGCAGCGGCGATCTGGGCGTGCGCGTGGCCGAGGCGGAGACCCGGGATGAGCTGGCCGGGCTGTCGCGTGCCTTCAACCGCATGACCGGCCAGCTCGCCGCGCAGCGCACCGAGCTGATGGAAGCCTACAGCCAGATCGACGAGCGCCGGCGCTTCACCGAAACCGTCCTGTCCGGCGTATCTGCCGGCGTGATCGGGCTGGATGCGAAGGGCAGGGTGGAGTTGCCCAACCGGGCGGCCGACGAATTGTTGGGGCTGGACCTGCTGTCCGTTCTCGGTCAGCCGCTGGACCAGGTGGTGCCGGAATTCGCCGATCTGCTGCACGAAGTGGCCGCCGCGCCGGAACGCGCGCGGACGGCGGAGGTGCAGATCGGGCCGGCCAACCTGCGTCGGATCCTGCTGGTGCGGATCGGCGCGGAACTCTCGAACGGGCGGGTTGACGGATTCGTTGTGACCTTCGACGACATCACCGAATTGCAGTCCGCGCAGCGCAAGGCCGCCTGGGCCGATGTCGCGCGGCGCATCGCGCATGAGATCAAGAACCCGCTAACCCCGATCCAACTGGCCGCCGAACGGCTCAAACGCCGCTTCACCAAGGAAATCCAATCGGACCCGGAGACGTTCGGGCTGTGCGCGGACACCATCATCCGCCATGTCGGCGATATCGGGCGGATGGTTGATGAGTTCTCAGCCTTTGCCCGCATGCCGCAGCCGGTGATCAAGCCCGAGGACATCGGACTCATGACCCGGGAAACCATGATCCTGCAAAAAACCGCCCGCCCGAACATCGAATGGGTGAGCGATATTCCCGCGCGCGGTCCCGTGGCGCCCTGCGACCGGCGACTGCTGCGCCAGGCACTGACGAATCTGCTGCAAAATGCCGCGGACGCGGTATCCATGCGCCCCGGGGCGGGGCATATCGGTGTGGTGGTGAAGGTCCACGGCCAGGAAGCCAGCATCGTCGTCACCGATGATGGCATCGGCCTTCCCACGGAAGACCGGGCTCGTCTGACCGAGCCCTATGTGACGCATAAACCGAAAGGAACCGGGTTGGGACTGGCGATCGTGAAGAAGATCATGGAAGACCACGGCGGCCGGCTCGTCTTGGACGACCGCGCCGACGGTCCTGGCGCCACCGCCAGCCTGATCCTGCCGCTGGCCCAAGCCGGAGCCATGACGGTCAGCTCGGCCCCCCAGACATCCATTCAGGTGCCCCATGGCGCATGAAATCCTGATCGTCGACGACGAACCCGACATAAGGATGCTGATCGACGGCGTCCTGGCCGACGAAGGGTATGAGACCCGCGCGGCAGCCGACTCGGATTCGGCGATCGCCGCGTTCCGCGCGCGCCGCCCGGCTCTGGTCGTGCTGGATGTGTGGCTGCAGGGCTCCCGCATGGATGGGTTGGGACTGCTGGAGACCTTCCACAGCGAACAGCCGGCCGTTCCGGTCGTCATGATCTCTGGCCATGGCACCATCGAGATGGCGGTCGGTGCCATCCAGAAAGGCGCCTACGACTTCATCGAGAAGCCGTTTCAGTCCGACCGCCTGCTGCTGATCGTCCGACGTGCGCTGGAGGCCGCGGCGCTATCGCGGGAAAACGCGGAACTGCGCCTGCGCGCGGGGCCGGAGGCAACCTTGACCGGTGAATCCGGCCCGATCCACCAACTGCGCTCCCAGGTCGAGCGGGTCGCACCAACCGGCTCCCGCGTGTTGATCTCGGGGCCGGCCGGGTCGGGCAAGGAAGTTGTGGCCCGCATGATCCACGCCCGGTCCCGCCGCGCCGACGGGCCATTCGTGGTGATGAATTGCGCGACATTGAACCCGTCCCGCTTCGAGGAGGAGTTATTCGGTCTGGAGGCCGGCGCCGATCCGATGTCCAACCCCAGGCGTGCCGGCGTGTTGGAACGAGCGCATGGCGGCACGCTGCTGCTGGACGAAGTCTCTGATATGCCCCTGGAGACCCAGGGCAAGATCGTCCGCGCCTTGCAGGATCAGACGTTTGAGCGGCTAGGCGGATCGGCGCGGGTGAAAGTGGATGTCCGGGTGATTTCCACCACCAACAAGGACCTGCAATCGGAAATTGCCGCCGGCCGGTTCCGCGAAGATCTGTATTACCGTCTGGCGGTTGTGCCCGTGAAGGTCCCGGCGTTGAAGGAGCGGCGGGAGGATGTGCCGGCGCTGGCTCGTCAGTTCATCCTGCGATCGGCGGAAAGCTCCGGTATGCCGGCACGGGAGTTCTCGGCCGACGCGCTGGCGGGGCTGCAAGCCTATGACTGGCCGGGCAATGTGCGTCAGTTGCGCAACATGGTGGATTGGTTGCTGATCATGGCGCCCGGGTCGGCGCAGGAGGCCATCCGAGCCGATATGCTGCCGCCGGAGATCGGCTCCCGCGCGCCCGCTTTGCTGAACATCGACCCGACCGCCGATATCATGTCACTGCCGCTGCGGGAGGCGCGCGACCTGTTTGAGACGCAATACCTGCAAGCGCAATTGCTGCGGTTTGGCGGCAATATCTCCCGGACCGCGCAGTTCGTTGGGATGGAGCGGTCGGCGTTGCACCGCAAGCTGAAGCAGTTGGGCGTCAATTCCGACGAGAAGGTCGGCGGGTAGAGGCACCGGGACCTCACCCGACGTGCCGTTCATCAAGATCTGCGGCCTGCGCAACCAGGCGGAAGCAATCTTGGCGCTCCAGGCCGGCGCCACCGCCTTGGGTTTCCTGGTTGGACTGACCCATGAGGCTGAGGACGCCGTCGATGATGCCCAGGCAGCCCACATCATCCGCCAATTGCCGGCGGAGGTGGAGGCCGTGATGGTGACCCATCTGCTGGATGCGGCCGAGATCGCTCGCCGCGCGGCGGCTGTCGGTGCACGGGCAATCCAGGTGCATGGAGCGTTGCCCGTTTCAGGCTTGGCCGATCTGCGCCGGATGTTGCCCTCAATCAGGCTGATCAAGGCGGTGCATGTTATGGGAGAAGATGCCCTGACCACCGCCATAGCCTATGCCGGCGTGGCGGATGCCGTGTTGCTGGATTCGCGGACAGTGGACCGGTTGGGCGGTACCGGCCGAACACATGATTGGTCGATCAGCCGGCGGATCGTTGCCGCCCTGGCACCGCTGCCGGTCTACCTCGCCGGCGGGCTGACACCGGACAACGTGGCAAGCGCGGTGCGGGCGGTCGCACCCGTGGGCGTCGATGTGAACTCCGGCGTGGAGGACGCATTCGGCAACAAGGACCCACAGCGGCTGCGGGCCTTTGTAGCCCACGCGCGTCAGGCCCTGGCCGAACTGGCGTGATCCTCACGCTTTGGGCTGGCGGAAACCCGGTCCTCGAGACTGGATCGTGTCGCGGCTATGATGCCTTGCCGAACACACGTTGGAAGATCAGGTCCACGGCCCGCAGATGCGTGGCGGAATCCATGGCAGTGTCCAGGTCGGCGGGCGGAACGCGGCCGGTGACCTCGGGATCGGAGTCCAGGTTCTGGCGGAAGCTGCGGCCTTCTGGCGTGCCGAGCTTGGTCCAGGTGTCCATGGCGCAGCGTTGGACGATGCGATAGGCGTCCTCGCGCGCGATGCCGTTGCGCGCCATCGCCAGCATGACGTCGCCGGAGTGCACCACGCCACCCAGGCTTTCCAGGTTGGCCTTCATGCGATCGGGGTAGACCAGCAGCCGCTGCATCATGCCGGCGAGACGCATCAGCGCGAAATCCAGCGCGATGGTGGCATCCGGGGCGATCACCCGCTCCACGCTGGAATGGCTGATGTCGCGTTCGTGCCACAGGGTCACGTTCTCCAGTGCCGGGACGACGGCGGCGCGCACCACGCGGGCCAGGCCGGCGAGGTTCTCGCTGAGCACCGGGTTGCGCTTGTGCGGCATGGAGCTGGAGCCCTTCTGCCCCTGATGGAAGAATTCTTCCGCCTCCCGCACCTCGCTGCGTTGGAGGTGGCGGACTTCCGTGGACAGGCGTTCGATGCCGGTGGCGATGACGGCCAGGGTGGCGAAGAACGCGGCGTGGCGGTCGCGTGGGATGACCTGGGTGGAAACCGGCTCCACCGCCAGACCCAGCCGGTCGGCAACGAAGGCTTCGACCCGAGGGTCGACCTGGGCAAACGTGCCAACCGGTCCGCTGATGGCGGCAACGGCGACTTCGGCCCGTGCAGTGAGCAGGCGGGCACGGTTGCGGGCGAACTCGGCATAGTGGCCGGCAAGCTTGATGCCGAACGTGGTCGGTTCGGCGTGGATGCCGTGGCTGCGGCCGATGGTCATGGTGTGCTTGTGCTCGATGGCGCGGGTTTTCAGCGCATCCAGAACTGCGTCGAGGTCCTTGAGCAGCAGGTCTGCCGCCTGCGTCAGTTGTACGGACAGGCAGGTGTCCAGGATATCGGAACTGGTCATGCCCAGGTGCACGAAGCGGCTATCGGGACCGATGCCCTCGGCCAGCCAGGTCAGGAAGGCGATGACGTCGTGGCGGGTCTCGCGCTCGATTTCGTCGATGCGTTCGACGTCGGCGGGGCCGATGGCGGCGAGCTTGATGTCACCCTTTTCGCGGATCGTGCGCGCGGCGGCTTCGGGGATTTCACCGATGCGGGCCATGCCCTCGGCCGCCAGCGCCTCGATTTCGAACCAGATGCGGTAGCGGTTCTCGGGCGCCCAGATGGCGGCCATTTCGGGTCTGGTGTAG
>Ga0209514_10003439_pt1 | contig 22564 bp, 19 predicted proteins | sample Subgrocontami58m_FD_187452 | JGI IMG/M metagenome (GOLD analysis project Ga0209514, IMG submission 187452) | Subsurface groundwater microbial communities from S. Glens Falls, New York, USA - GMW37 contaminated, 5.8 m (SPAdes) (version 3) | ecosystem: Environmental > Aquatic > Deep subsurface >...
GTTGTCAACGGCGGCAAACTGGAAATTGTTTCCACGCCAAACCAGGACAATCCGCTCATGGGCAAAGCCGTCGCCGGTTGCGAAGGCAAGCCCATCCTTGCCGTGGACGTTTGGGAACACGCCTACTACCTCAAATACCAGAACAAACGCGCTGATTACCTCAAAGCGTTCTGGAACGTGGTGAACTGGAACGAAGTCGCGAAGAACTACTGAGCGAAGAACCAGACTGAATTGCTTAAATCAAAACGCGCTGGCGGAAACGTCAGCGCGTTTTTTTGCTGATGAGTGTGTTGATACACTCGCCCTCACCCCAACCCTCTCCCCCAGGAGAGGGAGACGCAATCGTGCCGTCCCGGAAATCTAACATTGTCATGCTTCGTCGCCGCTGCTCATCGCTTCCACCGAGAACCGAACAGATTACTGAACGCTACCAACAGTCCTGAAACCGGCGGACGATTCTCCCTCTCCTGGGGGAGAGGGCCGGGGTGAGGGCGGACGAAACACCATCTCCTCGGTTTCTTCCCGAGCAACGTCACTGCACACCCACGCGGTAAAAATAAGGCCAGCCGTTGGTCGCGTTCGTGTCCGTGTAGGTGGTCGTGCCGGACGCGCCCGCGATGTTCGTGGACTTCGCGAGCTGCGCCCGGTCGCCGGTCTCGCGCGAGATCGCGATCCCCCGCCTCGCCTGGGCGAGCGTCCTCGTCGGCCTGGCACTCGTCTCGGTTGGCGCCGCAGTGGTCGCAACCGACGCCGACACGGCGTGCGGAACGCAGTGGCCGGCGTGCAACGGCGGCTTTGCACCCGGCGGCGGCCACGCCGAACTCCAGGTCGCCCACCGCATGCTCGCCTACGCCGTGGTAGCCCTCGCCGCCGCCCTGCTCGTCCTCGCCCTCCGCGGCAAGGGCCCCCGTCTCGCCAGCTCACTCCCTCTCCTCGCCGTGCTCGTGCAGGTCGGCTTCGGGATCGCGATCGTCTTGGTCGGCGGCGAGGGCCGCACGCACGAGATCCTCGCCGTCCTCCACGTGGGCGCCGCCGGCGCCGTCTGGGCGTCGCTCGTCGCGCTCGTCACGCTCGCTCGCCCCGCTGAGCGCCCGCGCGGGCGAATTCGCCCGATTCCACCCGTCGTCCGTTGATCGAAAGCAGCTGATCGTGAAATGAGTCGGCCGCGGCTGGATCTCGACAGCTCGTCAGTGGCGGTCACACCGCGGCCGATTTCGGGGCGAGCTCTCTCCTGATCCCCACTACGTTTGGGCCAACCACGACGACGGGGTGCGGGTGATGACGATGACACGCGAGCGCACCGGGCTCTGGGCGGACCTGTTGCTGACGCCGGACACGGTTGAGGCAACCGTGCGTGACGCGCACGGGTTCCGCGAGGTGGCGGACCTCCTGACGGCCCCCGACGTGCACCGTGTCATCGTCACCGGCAACGGCGCCCAGTACCACGTGGCCCTCGCCCTGTGGCTCGCATGGCTTCACACGCCAGCTCCACCGGTCGAACTCCTGGCGGTGCCGGGTGGGCTGGTCGCACGGGGCGGGTTCCCGTGGCGCCCCGGGGATCGCCTGCTGGCGCTGTCGAGTTCGGGTGAGTTCCGTGATGTGATCGAGGCCATTGAGGGCGGGGCGCCGCGGCCCATTGCGGCGATCACGGCCAACGAGGGGTCCACGATCGGCCAGGCCGCCGAGGCCCGCGCCATGGTGCGCGTGGACACCCTGCGCGCGCGCACCCACACCCAGGGCTACGCGGGATCCCTGGCGGCCGGCCTTGCCGTGCTGGCCCTGATGGCTGGCGACGACGCGCTCACCGCGGCCGCGCTGGGCGCGGGTGAGCGGCTCAAGGCCACGGTGGCGGCAGCTGGCGCGACGGCCCGCGAAATGGGCGAGAGGCCCCACGCGGGGGTCTGCGTGGGCACGGGACCGGCATGGCCTGCCGCCTTGCACTCGGCACTGTGCCTGCGCGAGGTCTCGATCCTGCCCATCGACGGCTATGAGACCCGCGAGGGCGCGACCACCGGACGCTTCTCGATCGTGCCGGGTGACCTCGCCGTGGCCGTGCCGGGACCCGCCACGGACCCCCTGCTCGATGAGGCCCGGGGCATCCTCCTCACGGCCGGCGCGCGGGTCATCCAACTGCAGGGCGATGCCCGGGCTGATCCGCGCCTTGCGCCCATCATGGCGCTGCCGCACGCCATCGCCCTGGCGATCGATCTGGCGCATCTGGCCGGGCTCGATGCCGATGCGCCCACGTGGGCCGACTCATACGATCGCACGTCGCGAGGTGCTGGTGGCACGCCCTAGCTGACGTGCCTACACACGAGGCACCCGGGCCGCCACGGAGATGGCCTGCGACGCTGGGGGGGTGAGGATCCTGCACATCTCCCCGCATCCGGACGACGAGATGATCGGCGCACCCGCCACGCTGCTGGCCCTGCGCGACGCGGGGCATCAGGTGACCAACCTGGCACTGTCGCTGGGACGCCCGGCCGACCACGAGCGCAGGCGTGCCGAGGTCACCGAGGCATGCCGGCGCGCCGGCCTGGGTCTGGTCATCGCCGATCCTCCCATCGCCATGTCATCGGGGGATGACACCGTCGCCGCAGAGCGGGCGGTGCGTGCCCTGATCGCCGATGCCCTCGATGGCCCCGACCCCCCCGGTCTCATCATCGGGCCGTGCCACCACGACGTCCACCACGGGCACGAGTTGACCGGCCGGGCCATCCGTGACGAGCTCTCCACCCGACCGCTTGCGCCCCCGTGGTGGATCTGGGCCATCTGGGGGGACCTCCCACTCCCCACGCTCATCACCACCTACGACGATGCCCGTGCCGAGCAGATCAACGACGCCCTCTCCGCACACGCGCTGGAGATGGAGCGGGCAGATCACCGGGTGCACGTGGACATACGCGGGCGTGCGATGGTCGTGATGGCGCCCGAGAAGGCCTTTGGGTTCGGGGCTCCCGCCTTGGGTGCGCCGCGGGCGGAGGCCCTGACCGAGGTCATCCGCGGCAACGGCCAGTGGCTGCTGGGAACGCCCCGTGTGCTCGACCCCGCCTCACCCCTCGCCGAACCGCGCGCCATCAGCGTCGATGCCTGGCTTGCCGCGCCGAGCGCACGCGACCTCACGCACCTGCCCGCCCCGGGCTCCTAGCCTGGGGCCGTCTCCCCCGCGCGCACCGCCATGGGCAGGCGATTGGCCGCGGGCGCAAGCGGGCAGGTCCATTGTGGGTCGTGCGCGCACGACGGGTGGTACGCGAAGTTGAAGTCGAGGATGAGCCCACCATCGCTCGCGACCCCGAGGTCAGCGCCCTTCGCCTGATCCAGCAGATAGCGCCCGCCGCCGTACGTCTGCGCACCGTTGGTGGCATCGCCGAAGGGCAGGAACAGACCGCCGCCGTAGCCCGAGGACCACAGCAGGGTGAGGCGGATCTCGTCGCCACCGCGCTCGGCCACCACGGTTCCCACAGGTGTGAACTCGGCACCGACCGCGTTCAGGACGTCGCCATGGGTGGGCTCCACGCGGCCCACGAGGCACCACGATGCGTCGTACGGGAAGAACCCCATCCCACCGAAGGCAGCGCGCAGGGCGTCGGGCACCGGTGACTGCGCATGGCCACCGAGAAGGCCGTCGCGACCCTCGCGCCACCCCGCCCACGCTCCCGGGCCCGCGGCCTCACGCCGCACCGCGGCGTACAGGTCGGCCATCCGCCGACGCCAGTCGGCCAGCGTGATCAGCCCGCCGGAATCCACGGCTACAGTCAAGCAGCGGTGCACCCAGGCCAGCCATGGACGCGCCCGTCCTGCTGAACAGGGGACGGTACGAGGAATACATGCCTGAGGATCGACGAGCGGATCTGATCACGCCGGACCCCCGCGAGCCCACCACCCTGCTCATGCGGCATCTGCGCACGGGATCAGGTGGCCTCACCGAACGCGAGGCAACCCGGCGCCTGCTGATCCATGGCCCGAATGAGATTCGCAGGCGTAAGGGGCCGACATGGCCCCGATTGCTCGTCGCGCAACTCGTTCACCCCCTCGCAATCCTCCTCTGGGTCGCCTCGGGCCTGGCAGCGCTGGCCGGCACCTTGGAGATCAGCGTGGCCATCATTGCGGTGGTGCTGCTGAACGCGGGCTTCGCGTTCCTGCAGGAACGCCAGGCCGAGCGCGCCGTCGAGGCGCTGGCGGCGCTCCTGCCGGAGCGCGCGCGAGTACTGCGCGACGGGCGGGCCGTCGATGTCGAGGCCCGCCTACTCGTGCCCGGGGACCTCCTGCTCATCGGCGAGGGCGATCGCATCTCGGCAGACGCCCGACTACTCGACGGCGACATCGACGTGGACATGTCCGCGCTCACCGGGGAGTCGGCCCCCGTACCACGGGCCGCCGATCTCGCGGCGGCATTCGGACCACTGGTCGATGCGCCGGACGTCGTGTTCAGCGGCACGCACTGCACGGCCGGCGAGGCCCGGGCGCTGGTGGTGGCCACCGGCATGAGCACCGAGATCGGGCGAATCGCCGCCCTGTCGGAACGCGTGGGGCGCGAGGAGAGCCCTCTCGAGCGGCAGGTGCGGCGCGTGGCGATCATCATCGCGGCCGTCGCGGTGGGTGTGGGCCTGGTGTTCCTGCCCCTCGGGCTGCTGGCCGGACTCTCCATCGGACAGGCGCTGGCCTTCGCGATCGGCCTGATCGTGGCCAACGTGCCTGAGGGCCTGCTCCCCACGATCACTCTGGCTCTGGCGCTCGGGGTGCGCGTGCTCGCGCGCGAGGGCGCCCTCGTGAAGCGCCTGTCCGCGGTCGAGACCCTGGGGTCGACCACGGTGATCTGCACCGACAAGACCGGCACCCTCACGCAAAACCGCATGCGCCCCTCCCGGGCGTGGACGACCGACGGCTTCGTCGACCTCGAGGTCGACACCCCACCGACCTCGTACCGGCTCGCTCGCGCCCTCGCGGCGTGCAGCACCGCGGGTGACGGGCACGCGTCCGACCCGACCGAGGTGGCCCTGCTGGCGGCGGCCATGGCACTGGGGGACCACGGCGACGCCCCCGAGCGCCTGCGCACCTTCCACTTCGACTCGGCCGTACGGCGGATGAGCACCATCGACAGGGATTCGGACGGCACATGGGTCCACGCGAAGGGGGCGCCGGAGTCGCTACTGCCCCTGTGCGCCCGCATCGCCGATGCCCACGGGAACACGCGCGCGCTTTCCCTTGAGTTGCGCGTGGAGGTCGATGGGGCACTCGATGCCCTGGCATCGCTGGGACTGCGGGTGCTGGCAGTGGCCGAGCGCCCGATGGGGACGGATGAGGAACCGCCCAGGGAACGCGACGCCGCCGAAGACGATCTGACGCTGCTGGGCCTCCTCGGGCTCCTCGACCCCCCGCGCCCGGGCGTGGCCGACGCCGTGGCGCGGTGCCATTCAGCGGGTATCCGCGTTCTGGTGGTGACCGGTGACAACGGGCGGACCACCGCGGCGATCGCGACGCGCGTGGGAATACCGGTGGACCCGGATCATGGGGTGATCACGGGCGCTCAGGTTGATTCCATGAGCGATCCGGACCTTGACGCGCTCCTCCGTGACGATCGGGTGTCCGTGTTCGCCCGCAGTTCGCCCGAGACCAAGTTGCGCATTGCCGATTCCCTGCGATCGGAGGGCCACGTGGTGGCCATGACGGGTGATGGGGTGAATGACGCGCCCGCGCTCCGGAGCGCGGACATCGGCGTGGCGATGGGCCAGTCGGGCACCGATGTGGCCCGGGAGGCCGCCACGATGGTGCTGACCGGCGACGACTTCGCGGGCATCGTTGCCGCCGTCGAAGCCGGACGGCGCGTCTACGCGAACGTGCGGAAGTTCATTCTCTATATCTTCGCCCACGCACCCGCCGAGGTTGTGCCGTTCCTGCTGTTCGCCGTGTCAGGCGGCGCCATCCCCCTGCCGATCACGGTCCTGCAGATCCTGGCCATCGATCTGGGCACGGAGACCCTGCCGGCGCTGGCGCTGGGTCGCGAGCCAGCCGAACCCGGCGTGATGATGCGGCCGCCGCGGCCACGTGGCCGCGGCGTGATCAACCGGGGGATGCTCGTGCGCGCATGGGGCGTCCTGGGCATGACGTCCGCGGTGCTGGTGACCGCGGCATTCCTCCTGGTGCTCGTCCTGAACGGATGGGCGCCAGGGGATCCCGTGGGCGGCGGAACCCCACTGCACCATGCCTATTTGACGGCCACCACGGTCACCTTTGCCGGCATCGTCTTCTGTCAGCTGGGGACCGCCCTGGCCGCCCGCACGGAGACGGCGTCACTCCGGTCGATCGGGGTGTTCTCGAATCCCCTGCTCCTGTGGGGCATGGCGTTCGAGATGGCGTTCCTCGCGCTGCTGCTCTACGTGCCGCCCGTCGCCCATGCCTTCGGAACGACGCCCCTCACATGGGAACTGCTGCTTCTGGCGCCATTCCCGATCATCGTCTGGGCCGTCGATGCGGCGGTGCGGAGGCTGCGACGGGGGGCACCCGCCGCACGGTGATCCGCCGCGCGCGCCCTCAGGGCGCCTCGTGATGCTCCGCGTGCACGTGATGCCGCTCCCCGGTGCGCGAGAGGGGATCGACATGCACGACCACGGTGCCCAGGTGCGCCACCTCGTGCTGCAGGGCGTGTTGCACCCGGCCGGCGATCTCGTGGCCCTGCGCCACCGTGAGGTCGTCATCCACCGCGATGTTGATCTCGGTCCACACCCGGTGGCCCACCCAGCGCGCCCGCACCTCGGCCACCTCGGCCACCTGCGGAAGCGCTGCGGTGATGGCGCGAATGGTCTCCAGCACCTCCGGTTCGATGCCGTCCAACATGCGAGTGCCCACATGGCGAGATGCATCCCACACGATCTTCATGATCATCAGGCCGATGATCAGTCCCAGGATCGGGTCGGCCAAGGGGAAGCCGAGCATCACCCCGATGGCGCCGACCAACACGCCCAACGACGTGAAGCCATCCACCCGTGCGTGCTGCCCGTCGGCGATGAGCGCCGCCGAGCCGATCTGCCGCCCCACGCGGATGCGGTACTCGGCCACGGCCTCGTTGCCGATGAAGCCGATGATCCCGGCGAGGGCCACCACCCAGAGGTATGACGGGGTCTGGGGGTGGATGAAGCGGTTGATGGCCTCGTAGATCGCGAACACGCCCGACACGAAGATGATCACGATGATCGCGAGGCCCGCCAGGTCCTCGGCGCGGTGCAGGCCATATGGGAAACGACTGGTGGGCGGGCGGCGGCCCAGCAGGAAGGCGGCGCCCAGCGGGATCGCCGTCAGTGCGTCACCCACGTTGTGGACCGTGTCGGCGAGCAGCGCCACGGAGCCCGTGATGACCACCAGCACGACCTGCAGGGCGGCCGTGATGCCCAGCAGCACCAACGAGATGAGAAGAGCGCGCATGCCCTTCTTCGAGTCGCGCAGGGCGGGGTCGACCCCCCCATGCGTGTGCCCGCGATCATGCTCGCCATCGTGATGATGGCCGTGCCCGATGCCCATGCCCTGAGTGTGCCACGGCGGCAGCGGCGGCAGGCCGCCGGATACATGCACGGGTAGGTTCGCGTGCGTGAGCCCTCGCGTCCTCGCCGACCTCAGCCCTCTCCGGCGTTCGCGCGATCTGCGGTTGCTTCTGGGCGGGCAGTCGATATCGCTGGTCGGCAGCCAGATCACCCTGGTCGCCCTGCCCTATCAGGTGTTCCTGATCACCGGGTCATCGCTTGCGGTGGGCCTGATCAGCCTCGTGGAACTGGGGCCCCTCGTCATCCTCTCGCTGCTGGGCGGCGCATTCGCCGACGCCATCGACAGGCGTCGCATGCTCTTCGTCACCCAGGTGCTGCTCGCGCTGATGAGCGCCGGTCTGGCCGTGAACTCCCTGCTGGGCCCGCGCCTCTGGCCCCTGTTCGCAATCGCAGCGCTTGCAGGCGGCCTGGCCGGTGTCGATTCCACCACCAGGCGCGCGCTCATCCCCGCCCTGGTGGCCCCCCGGGATCTTCCGGCCACGGCGGCCCTCAACGCCATCCTGCTGCGGTCCGCTCAGGTGGTGGGCCCGGCACTGGGTGGCGTGATCATCGCCACGATCGGCATGTCGGCCGCGTATCTGATCGACCTCGCGTCGTTCGCCGCGGCCCTTGTGGCGGTGTCGCTCATGCGCCCCCACCCGCCGGAGGGGGGAGGAACGCCTGTCAGTTGGGCGGGGTTCTGCGAGGGCATCGGATTCCTGAGGAACACCCCGATCCTGCAGGGGATCATGCTCATCGACATCAACGCCATGGTGTTCGGCATGCCGCGAGCGCTGTTCCCCGCCATCGGCACAGAGGTGCTGGGTGGCGGCGGAGGAGTGGTGGGCCTGCTGTATGCGGCCCCGGCAGCGGGCGCCTTCGCCGGGGCCATCTCCAGCGGTTGGGTGAGTCGGGTGCGCCGACAGGGTTGGGCCGTGGTCGTGGCCGTCGCGGGGTGGGGTGCGACCATTGCCGCGGTGGCCTTCGTTACGTGGCTGCCGACGGTGCTCGTGCTTCTGGCCGTCGCAGGCTTCTCGGACATCATCTCCGAGGTCTTCAGGGCCACGATCTCGCAAGTGATCGTGCCCGATGCGCTGCGAGGGCGCCTGTCGGCACTCTTCATCGTGCAGGTCACCGGCGCGCCGCGCGTGGGTGACCTGGAATCCGGCGCCGTGGCCGCCGCTATCGGCACCCAGTTGTCGGTACTCACCGGCGGGCTCGCGTGCATCGCCGGGCTCGTGGCAATCATCCTGTGGCGCCCGGGAATCGCCACATGGCGGGTGGACGCCCTCGGCCGCCCGGTCACGCCCCCGCAGGCGGGCTAGCCTCGACTCCATGAGCGACGCAGCCACGGAATCGCCGGGGCCCCTCGATCCCACGTCCGTGCTGCGGTGGATGCGGGACAACCCCGGCCGCCTGCGCGCCCTCCTGACCGAGGAGAACGCGGACGACGCCCAGCCCGCAGGTGACGATGCCGTGCGGGCCCACCTGAGACTCGCGGCGGAGGCCCTGCCGCACGGCGCCGACGCACATCTGGCCCAGGCCATGGCGGGGTTCGCCGAGGGCCTGCCCGCCTGGTTCGATGAGGATCGCGACACGTTCGACCGCCAGATCGAGATGGGCCAGGGAGCCATCGCTCTGGAGGAGCACCTGCTGTTCCAGTCCGCTCCGGGTTCCGACCCGACCCTGCATGCCGCACTTGAGCGCAAGGTGCGGTTGGGCGCATGGAACAGGATCTTCCTGAGAGGGCTCGAGGCCCAGCTCGGAGCGGCCCACGACGGTCTCGCCGATTCCGCGCTCGAGTGGAACGCCGCGCGCGGTGGCGAACTCGCGCGGCTCATCATCACCCTCGACCGCGCAGCACAGGACGCGATGACACGTCGCACCGGGATCAAGCCCTCCCGCAGGGAGCGCGACCAGATCGTCCAGGTGGCGGCGGTCCAGGGATACGTGCGCCAGGCCATCGAGGGCGCCGCCCATGCCCTGGGGCGCGATTGACGACATGCGAGGGGCCCGTGGGACCCCCGGGTCGAGCGCGTCCGACGAGGCGGGCTTGAATACCGCCGTGCTCCGACGAGCCCTCATCCCCACAATTGCCCTGATCGCCGTGGCATCGCCCGCCGTCAGCGCCGTCACCCCCGTGCCTCCTCCCTCGGCGAGGCCCGGCAAGGCCCAGCCAATCGTGCCCGGTCTCACCTACACCGTGCTGCAGCGGTCGGGGCACCAGGTGATCCACATCCTCACCATGCGCCCGAACGCCCTGCTCACCCTGGCGCCCACTCAGATGTCGGGGTCGCTCGCCACACGCGAGACGCTCACCAACGGCATGCGTGCGCGTCTGGCAACGGGCGCCACCGCGGGTATCAACGCCGACTACTTCGACCTCACCACAGGCACACCCAGCGGCGTCCTGAGCGTGGGCCAGCGCCTGTGGGTGGGCCCGGAGCCATCGCGATCGGCCCTCACCATCGGAGCGGGCGGAGCGCTGGCCGTGGGTCGCCTTACGCTTGCGGGCCGCTATCAGCGGCTGGACCCCGCGGGGGCGACGCCCTTCCCCATCCGTACGTTCCGCGGCGTCAACCGACCCCTGCCGTCGACGTCGAGCACCGGGGTGGTGCTGTACACGCCCGACCTCGGGCCAACCACCCCTGCGGGCCCGGGCTACGAGGCGCTCATCGCCGTTGATGGCGGCGCGCCTCTCACCGTGAATACGCGCCTGCAGGGAACCGTCATCGCCCAGTCCACCGGCGGCGGCACCGCGATGTCGCCCGGCCAGGTGGTCATCTATGGGAAGAACGGCTCGGGCACGTCGATCGTGAACGAACTGCCCGTGGGAAGCCGGGTGGAGTTCGAGGCCGCGGTGGCCGGCATCGCCCCGGATGCCTGGGGATCAGTCGGGGGCGGGCCCATGCTGGTGCAGGGGGGCGTGGCCATCCCCGCGGCGGGCGAGGGGTTCAGACCCTCACAGATGAGCGGCCGCACCACTCGCACCGCGGTGGGGCAGGCCGCCGACGGGCGCATCCTCATGGTGGTGTCCGAGGGCCCGCAGCAGGGCAAGCGCGGATACACGGCGGCCGAGCAGGGCGACCTCATGGTGTCGCTGGGTGCCGTGGACGCCGTCGGATTCGATTCGGGCGGCAGTTCCCTCATGGCGCTCGGTGCCCGCCAGGTCATTCCGTGGTCAAGCGAGCGCGCCATCGCCGATGGCCTGGTCGCCACGTACTCCGGGGCGCAGTTGAGCGTGCCCGACCCCCAGCGGGTCTCGCCGAACGGCGACGGCGTGGCCGAGGTCGCACGGCTCACCGCGCAGTCCCCGGTTGCCGGACGCACCGTGGTCACCGTGGCGCGACGCGGCGGCAGATTCTCGTCCACGCTGCTCGACCAGTCCGGGGGCCCTACCTACAGCGACCTCGCGATCGACCCGGCGGGCCTCGGCATGCGGGAGGGGCCCTACACCGTGGTCACCACCCTCACGCCGGCGGATGGCACGCCGCCCACCACCATGAAGCGCTCCCTGGTCGTCGACGGCACGCTGTCCGCCCTCAGGGCGTCCAGCCGCACCACCGGCACGAAGGCGCGTCGCGTGCGCAGGGTTCGGGTTCGCTTCGCCCTCGCCCGCACCGCCCGTGTCACCGTGAAGGTCGTCAACTCGTCCGGCACTACGACGGCCAGCCTGGTGTCGAACCGCCGCATGGGCAGGGGCGCGCATGTGGTGAACTGGAATGGCACGGTGCGCGGCAAGCGGGCGCCAGCAGGGTCGTACACCGTAGTGGTCACTGCCAGGAGTTCATACGGCACCAGCGGCCTGCAGGACGGCATTCGCCTCACCTAGACGAGGCCGCCCGCATCGACTGGGCGAACTCGTCCAGGGATCCCTGCCCGCGCACGCGTACACGCGGCAGCGTTGCCCGCGCGTTGGCGTTCAGCACCGATCCGGGCTGGGTGGTGTACGCCAGCAGGTAACCGGCATCTGTCACCGCTGCGGCAGAGGCGTCGTCGTAGCGACCCGCCGGGTAACAGAACCACCGCACGGGGTGGCCCAGCCCCTTCTCCAGCGTGGCACGCGACGACACCAGCTCGGTGCGCCGCGACGCGGACGTCTGCGACGGCAACTCGGTGTGGTCCACGGTATGCGACCCCACGTCCATGCCCGCTGCATCCAGACGCTTCAACTGAGGCCACGTCAGGAAGGCCCGCGCCCCGATGCGGCTGGTGATGATGAAGAACGTGGCGGGCCACCGGTCGGCCACCAGCACCGACAGCACGGAATCCACGGCGTCCACGTAGCCGTCGTCGAAGGTGATCACCACCGGCTTGGGCGGAAGCCGGGTGCCCTGCTCCATGGCACGGAACACCGCCGCCTGACTCACGGCCGTGTAGCCGTTGCGCTTCAACCAGCTCATCTGGTCGCGGAACATCCGGGGCGTGACCGTGAGATCGCGCGACACGGCATTGGTGGCCGTGGATGCCGCGGCCACGCGGTGGTACATCAGCACCGGCACGGTCATCCGGGGTCGCGCGGGCGTCGACGCCACCACCAGACCACGGTCACGTGCATGATCGTCGGCAGGTGCGGCAATCGCCGTCACGCGGGCCCGTGCAGTGGTGGTCGTGCCGGGAGCCGTTCCCCGAACCCCCGTGGCGGGCGACTCGCCCGCAGCGGAGGCGGATGCCTGCGCAGCCGTATCCCACGATGCCGTCCGCAGCGCCCAGCCCGCGCCGGCAGCGCCCGCGAAGAGCACAAGACCACCCAGAATCGCGCCGTTGCGACGGCGAACACGGCGACGGCGCTCCGCAACCGCCTCGCGGCGCGCGGTACGGGGGTCTTCGGGGGAGCCATGCATGCGGGGCAGGCTAGCCGTGGGCCGGGATGCGTACCCCGGAATCGGTTTCGTCCACCAGCGCCCTGAGCAGCGTCGTGGTTCCCACGGGATCCGGCGTGGCCGGGCTCAACGCGACCATGGTCACCCCGGCCACGCGCAGGTCGGCAAGCCGATCACGCACGTGCTGCGGCGTGCCGATAAGGGCGAGTTCATCCACCATCTGGTCGGGCACCAGGGCCTCGGCATCACGCCGCCGACCACTCAGGGCCGCGTCCTGGATGGCCTCTGCCTCTGCCGCGAACCCCATCGACGACACCGCATCGGCGTAGAAGTTCCGCTCCCTCGATCCCATCGAGCCCACGTAGAAGGCGATCTCGCGCCGAGCAGCTGCCCGCGCGATCCCGATGTCGTCGCCGTCGCCAACACCTGCCACCACCGACACGGTAATGCCCAGGGGGCCAAGCGATGGATCACGCCGTGCACCGCCGCTGGCGAGCACCTGCGCCCAGTGCCCGCCGAGAGATGATGCGGTGGCGAACAGGGGCCACCACTGGTCGGCCAGCTCGGCCGCCAGACGCACCGCGCCCGGCGCCATCGCCGCGAGGCATATGGGAACCGACTCACGCAGCGGCTGGGTGATCATGCGCAGGGGTCGTCCCAGCCCGGTGCCCCGCCCCGGCGGCAATGGAATGGGCCTCGGGCCCCGTGCCACCAGAACCTCCCTGCGCCACGCGGTACGACAGGCCTCGACCACCTCGCGTAGCTCGCCCAGCGAGCGTTCGAAGGGCACCCCGTGCCACCCCTCAATCACCTGCGGCCCCGAGGCCCCGAGCCCCAGGTGTGCCCGACCCCCGGAGATCGCATCAACGCCGGCGGCCGTCTGCGCGATCAGTGCAGGGGTGCGGGTGTACACCGGAAGCACCGCGCCAATGCCGATGCGCTCGGTACGCGCGGCGATGGCCCCCATCAGGCTGGGGGCATCGAATCCCCATGTCTCCGGCACCCATACCTCGTCGCATCCGGCACGTTCCAACCGTTCCGCCAGCGCGATCGCATCGCGGGGATCCGCCATGTGATCAAGGGTGAATGCAAGGCGCATGCAGCGATCCTAAGGATCCTCGACGGAGCACGGAAACGGGGCCCGGAATGCAGGGCACGCATCCGCCCGATGCGGGTATCGTCGGGACTCGTACCTCGGGCGGCTCGCTCGCCCCCACCGTCCGCGGCGATCGGCCATCACCTGATGCAGCAGGGCACCACCCAGACCACGCGCGCCCTCGGAACCCTGCGTTCCATGCTCCGCGCACGCTGGGTTGATGCCGTCGAGGCCGAGCTGGTGCAGCGCGGCGAGGCGTTCTTCCAGGTCGGCGGCGCCGGGCACGAGGCATCGGCCGTGCTGGCCGATCATCTGGGCCCCCAGGACTGGCTGCAACCCCACTATCGCTCTCGGGCTCTGCTCATCGCACGCGGGTTCGCCCCGGAACGGTTCTTCCACGGCCTGCTGTCCACCGCCGACTCCGACTCCGCCGGGCGCCAGATGACCGGGTTCCTGAACGACCCCCACCTGCATGTGCTGCCCATGGCCGCACCCACGGGCAATGGTCTGCTTCACGCGGTGGGCGTGGCGCGCGAGGTGCGCGATCAGCCCGACGCGCCCATCGTGGTGGCCGGCATCGGCGATGGCACCACCCAGCAGGGCGAGGTCATGGAGGCCATCGGGGAGGCCGCGCGCCGGGCGCTGCCGGTGATCTTCTGGATCGAGGACAACGGCTACGCGATCTCCACCCGCACGAAGGGTCTCACGTTCTACGACACCGTCGCGGGGCCGGTAGACCAGTTCCTCGGTGTGCCCGTGGTCAGGGCGGATGGCCGCGACCCGATGACCCTGGATGCCATCACGAAGCGCGTGGTGGACGACGTGCGCACCACACGCCGACCCGTGATCGTGGTGGTCACCACCGAGCGCCTCACGGACCACACGAACGCCGACGACGAGTCGGTGTACCGGGGGGAGGACGAGCGCGCGGCCGCCCGGGCGACCGGTGACCCCATCGTGTGCCTGCGCGACCATCTGGTGGCCGACGGCGTACCCGCCGACGACCTGACCTCACTCGATCGGGAGATCGAGGCCGAGGTACGCGCCGCCGCGGCGCGGGCACTTGACGCGCCTGACCCTGCGGCCACCCGTGGTGCGTGCGCGCCAATCGCCCCCGACGTCATCACCCGGGCCCTCGCCCCCCCACCCGCCGACGACGGCCCGCCACGCACCATGCTCGAGGCCATGCGTGACGTGCTGCGGGCACATCTCGCCGACGACCCGCGCATCTCGATTTCGGGCCAGGACATCGAGGACCCCAAGGGCGACGTGTTCGGCCTGACCCGCGGCCTGTCCACCGAGTTCCCCGGTCGGGTGGTGAATGCCCCACTGAGCGAGTCGACCATCGTCGGCGCGGCCATCGGCCGGGCGATGGCGGGTGGGCGCCCCATCGCGATGATCCAGTTCGCCGACTTCCTGCCTCTCGCGTTCAATCAGATCGCGTTGGAACTGGCCACGATCCATTGGCGCACGGATGGTGCATGGTCCGCGCCGGTCGTGGTGCTGGCGCCCTGCGGCGCGTACCGCCCGGGGCTCGGCCCCTTCCACGCGCAGACGCTTGAGGCCACCTTCGCCCATATCCCCGGGTTGGACGTGGCGATGCCGAGCACGGCCGACGATGCCGCGGGCATCCTGTCCGCTGCCCTCGACGGCGACCGCCCGACGATCATCCTGTACCCGAAGGTGTGCCTGAACGACCCCACGCGCGCCACCCGCGCGGTCGGGGCGGTGCGGCCCGTGGCACCCGGTCGGGCGGTACACCGACGTCGAGGCGACGATGTGACCGTGGTGGCCTGGGGAGCCACGGTGCCCCTTGCGGAACGCGCCGCCGACGCCCTGGACTCCGCCGGTGTGGGTGTGGACCTCATCGACCTGCGCAGCATCGCCCCGTGGGATGTCGAGTCCGTGGTCACCAGCGCGGCACGCACCCGCAGGCTGGTCGTGGTGCACGAGGACAACCTGACCGGCGGGTTCGGGGCCGAGGTCGTGGCACGGGTCTCCGATCACCTTGAGGGAGATCTCACCACACGCCGCGTTGCCCGCGCGGATACCTGGCTGCCCAACAACTATGTGAACCAACTCGAGCTGCTGCCGTCGTCCGCGAGCATCGTCACCACCATCGCCACCATGCTCGGCGGGCTCGAAGTCGAGGTATCGCGTGGCACGCAGGAGGCCGGCGTGCTGGTGGTGGAGGCCGTGGGGTCGAGCCCGGCCGATCAGCAGGTGACCGTGGTGGAGTGGTTGGTGGGAGAGGGCGACACCGTCACCGAGGGCCAGATGATCGCCGAGTGCGAGGGCGACAAGGCGGCCTTCGAACTGGCGGCACCGGCATCCGGCGAGATCTCCGATCTGCTTGATTCCGACGAACCCGTACCGGTGGGCACGCCGATGGCCCGAATCCGCCTGGCCGCCGGTGCCGAGGCCGCCCGCCGCCGCGCGCCGTCCGAGCCGGTCATCCGGGTGCGGCGCGTTCCGGGAGCGGCCTCGGCTCCCATGAGAGCCGCCAGCCCCTCGCCCTCCATGGTCGCAGCGCCCGTGGGGCTCTCCGGAATCTCGGTGCGCGCGGGCGGCAAGGTGCTGACCAACGCGGATATCGCCGCGCGATTCCCCGGGCGCAGCGAGGAGGACATCGTTCAGCGCACCGGCATCCGCGAGCGGCGTGTCCTGGCGGACGACGAGGACATCGTGACCCTCGCCGCCGCGGCGGCGCGCGAGGCGCTTGATGACCAGGGGCTTGCGCTGGGCGACCTTGAGGCCATCATCGTCGCCACCGGTACCCCGCCGCGCCTCAGCCCGTCGGTCGCCTGCCTCGTGCAGAACGCCCTGGCAGCGCAGGACGGCCCCGCCGATGTGGCCGCAAGCGACATCTCGGCCGCCTGCTCGGGGTATCTGTACGCGCTCCAGAACGCATACGACATCCTCCAGCAGCGCCGCGATGCCTCCATCCTCGTCGTCACGGCCGAGGCCATGTCGCGCTACGTCGACCCCGACGACTTCGACACCGTGGTGGTGTTCGGCGACGCCGCCACCGCAACCGTGGTGCACGGGCCGGACCGGGCGGCCGGGTCCCCCATCCTCCTGCACCGCCCCCTGCTCTCCGCAAACGGCGATGATGGCTCGATCATCCACCACGGCCCGCGCGAGCAGGACTATCTCTTCATGGACGGCCCGCGTGTGTACACCCGTGCCGTGCGCGAGATGCTGCGCATGCTCGACCGCGCGGCGGCGGCGTCGGGCGTGTCCGTGGCCGACCTGTCCCACGTGGTGCCCCATCAGGCGAACGGCCGCATCATCTCGTCCGTGCAGGCGCGCAGCGGCCTTCCACCCGATCGCTTCGTGGTCAACGTTGAGCGCTGGGGCAACACGTCGTCGTGCACCATTCCCATCGCCCTCTCCGAGCACCTTCTCACCGGGCCTCGTGGCCTCGGGGCGCTCGTCGCGTTCGGCGCAGGAATCACATCCGCCGCGGCCATCGTGGAGTTCCCCGAACTCGGGTAACCGGCGGGCGGCGCGGCAGCGTTTCCCCGCCTATGACATCTTCACAACTGTGTGGTGGTGGTACGCTGGTCCCTCCAGACCGCTCGATGGAGGGGACATGGCCGACAACGAGTACTCACACGCGATCGACGTGGACGGCGGCTTCGACGAGGTGCTTGCACGCACGCGCGACGCCCTGGCCGCCGAGGGGTTCGGCGTGCTCACCGAGATCGACGTGCAGGCCACGATGCGCGAGAAGCTGGGGGTGGAGCGGGAGCCCTACGTCATCCTGGGCGCCTGCAACCCACCCCTCGCCCACCAGGCACTCGAGGCGGAGCCGGAACTCGGTGTGCTGCTGCCCTGCAACGTGGTCGTGTACCGCACGAACAGCGGCACGCGCGTGAGCACAGTGGCCGCAGACCAGATGCTCGGAATGGTGGGCAACCCGGCGCTGGCACCCGTGGCCGCCGAGGTGGATGAACGCCTGGCCCGGGTGCTCGACGCCATCCGCGAGGGCTGACGGGGCCTCACTCCCGTCCCGCCGCCTGCTCCAGGATGCGCCGGGCGTCGTCGGATCTCACGCCGCGCCGGGCAAGCCAGCCGAGCGCCCGCCTGCGCTCGCCCAAGTTCGTGCCCTGCCCGGGGTAGCGCCTCGTCACCTGCCGGATCATCTCCTCGGCCTCCGGCGCGGCCTGCTCATCCGCCCGTTCGCCCTCATCGGGCCGCAGCGCCTCTCGCACCGCCATGGGCGGCAGACCCAGGCGTGCCAGGCGATCGGCCATGCGGCGACGGTCCGCGGCGCCGGAAGGCACGCCCTTGCGCGCCACGATGGCCTCGAGGAGGCGGGCGTCGTGGTCATCGGGCAGCCCCTTCGTCACGGCACGGTGCACCTCCTCGGTCGTGAAACCGGCGCGTAGCATCTCCCCCTGGATGCGTCGCACCGCCCACCCACGCACCGCGAGATGCTCCACGCGGAGATCAGCGTTGGAATCCAGATCGCGCATGCCAGCCGCCGTCAGGCGTGCCAGCACCGTGTCAATCTGCTCATCCGAGGCGCGACGCTCCCTCAGCCGCCGCACGATCTCGCGCTCGGCACGCCCCCGACCCACCGTGAAGCGCAGTGCCGCCTCCCACAGGCGCTCCAGGGCGACGGCCTCCTCGATCTCCGCCACGCGGGCGTCGTCCATCTCGTCGCCGCTCGAGAGGCGAAGATCGGCAACGAGGTGCACGGGGAGCCGGAGCCACTTCGCACCATCCTTCTCAACCCGAATCGCACGCCCATCGGGCGTGGCGCGAAGCGCCGTGATGATGCTCACGGGCGTGGCGGGATCAGGTGCGGGGAATCTCCGTGGTGCAGCGCATGCAGCGCCACACGTCGTGCTCCTTGTCACGCGCGATCGCACGCCCCTGCTCGATGTCGTGCGTGCGCATCGTGCGAGTGGTGGGGAAGGTCGCCGCGCCGCACTTGGGGCAGGCGGGAGGAGTGGTGGTGTCTGTTTCGGCCATGGGGTAACCCTATCGCCGCGGGCGCCTGCTCGCCGCCCTCAGCCGACGCCTGCGGGAGCCTGCAGCCGGGCGACCTCGCGCCTCACCACCGGGGCCACCTCGGTGCCGAACAGCTCGATCGAGCGCATCAGGTCGCGCTGCGGCGGGCTGCCGACGCCCATATGGATGAGCGCCCGACGGTTCCCGAACATCTCGTACTCGGCAAGGATCTTCTCGGTCACCTGCGCGGGGCTTCCCACCATCAGCGCACCGTTCGGAGCGCGCATGCGGTCGAACTGTCCGCGGTCCATGGGGCCCCAGCCGCGCTCCCTGCCGATCTGATTCATGGCCTCGGCCAGACCCGGGTATGCGATGTCCGCGGCCTTCTGGGAGGTGTCGGCGATGAAGCCGTGTGAGCCGATGCTCACCGGCACCGCAGCGGGGTCGAACCCGGCCTCGGTGAGGGCCTCCCGGTAGAGGCGCACCATGGGGATGAAGGGCTGGGCGGCGGCGCCGATGATCGCCACCGCAAGGGGCAGGCCGCGATGCGCCGCGTTCACCGCCGACTGCGGCGTGCCACCGATTGCCACCCAGACCGGCAGCCGTGCCTGCTGGGGCCGAGGGTAGACCCCGCGGTCGTCGATGGGCGCCCGGTGCCGTCCGGACCACGTGATGCGCTCGGATTCCCCAAGGGCCACCAGCAGGTCGAGCTTCTCGAGGAACAGGCTCTGATACTCGGCCAGGTCGTAGCCGAACAACGGGAACGACTCGATGAACGACCCACGGCCGGCGATGATCTCGGCGCGGCCCTCGGAGATGAGGTCGAGCGTGGCGAAGTCCTGGAACACACGCACCGGGTCGTCACTCGACAGCACCGTGACGGCGCTGGTCAGACGGATGCGCGATGTACGTGCGGCGGCGGCCGCCAGCACCACCGCGGGCGACGACACCGGGAAGTCGGGCCGGTGGTGCTCCCCCACCCCGAAGACGTCCAGGGCGACCTGGTCGGCCAGCACGATCTCGTCCACCAGATCGCGCACCCGCTGCCCCGTGTCGGGACGCAGACCCGTCTGCGGGTCGGGCGTGGCATCCCCGAACGAATAGATGCCGAGCTCGATCGGAACCGAGGTGGTCACGGCGTCAGCCGTCGGCCCTGGCCGCCCTCGCGCCATCAAGTTCCCGCTGGATCTTCCCGTCGTCGCGCTCCGCCAGCACCACGTAGGCGATGTAGAAGGCGCCCAGGCTGATCCCCAACCCACACCCAACCCAGAGCAGGACGGACCAGTCGAGGGCCAGTCCGAGAAGCCACGCCACCACGAGGCTGACTGGCAGAATGGTGACCCCCAGCACCCACAGGCGGCGACGCGCCACGCGCGAGTACTCCGGCGACGGATGTAGCCCGTCCTGCTCGGCCGCGATGCGCGCCACGATCTGCGCGCGGGTCTCATCGCGACGTGGAGCCGTGCTGCTGCGGTCCCGCCCGTGTGCCTCGTCCGTCATCCAGAGGACCGTAGCCGAACCGTATGCCGTGGGGACCCCACGCGCATCAGCGCCGTCCGCCCCGGCGAACACCAGATCCTCGCCCACGGGATCAGGCCTCTTCGGCAAGCACCTCGTTGAGCATGGCCTGGGCATTGATCGCCGCCGGAAAGCCCGCGTAGGCAGCCAACTGGATGACGAGCTCCGTGAGCTCCTGCTCCGTGATGCCCACGCGCAGCCCCGCGCGCATGTGCACCTTCACCTGGCGATCGCGGCCGCCCATGGCCATGAGCATCGAGATCACGGCGATCTGACGATCACGCACGCCCAGACCGGGGCGGCCATAGATGTCGCCGTAGATGGTGCGGATGATGCGGTCGCCCAGCTCGCCGAGCGTGGCGAGGGACTCCTCGGCTCTGGGGCCCAGAATCTCCTTCACGCGCTCCACGCCCTGCTCGTGGCGCTCGTCGTTCCGCACGACTCCATCACTCATGTCCGCGGCTCCTGATCGTGGCTGGTGCCCCGTGAGCAAACCACGCCCGCCCCGGTATCGCCCCCGGAATCACGGCACACCTACCCGGGTGGCTGGTGCTCCCGGCGCACGGTGACCTTGCGGCCCTTGATGGTGCTGGCCCGGAGTGCAGCGACCACGCGATTGGCGACCGGGGTCGGCACCTCCACCAGGGAGAAGCGGTCGGCGATCTCGATCGCCCCGACCTCCCTTCCTGCGATGTTGGCCTCGCCGGCGATCGCGCCGACCAGGTCCTGGGGGCGGATTCCGGCAGTGCGCCCGGCTCCGACGAAGATGCGCGTCATGCCCCCGGATGACCCCTTCGACCCGGGACGCCCCTTCTGCCCGCGGGGCCCGCCGTCGGCCTTGCCTCGCAGCCTCTCCCGGTGGTCAGGGCGCATCGACACCTCGGGGATGTCCTCCTCATCCGCCGGTCCGCCGGACGCCTCATGGGCCAACTTGACCGCCGCGATGGCCACGTCCATCACGTCGAACTCGTCCGACAGGGTCTCGACCACCACGCGGAAGGCGTCGAGGTCGTCCTCGAGGATGCTCTCGCGCAGCGTCGCGCGCGTCATGTCCAGACGGCGGGCGCGGAGATCGGCGACCGTCGGCACCTTGTGCATCTCGATCGACTGGCCGGTGACGCGCTCGATGTTCTTGAGCATCCGGTGCTCACGCGGCTCGGCCAGCGTGATCGCCACGCCCTCGCGCCCGGCACGCCCGACGCGCCCGATCCGATGGACATACGCATCGGGGGCCGATGGGACGTCGTAGTTGACGACGTGGGTGAGTTGCTCGATGTCGAGGCCGCGGGCCGCGACGTCGGTGGCCACGAGGAGCTCGGCAGAGCCATTGCGAAGGCGGGCCATCACCCGATCGCGTTGCTCCTGGCTCATGCCGCCGTGCAGGGCCTCTGCGCGGTACCCGCGACCGTTCAACACGTCGACCAACGACTCGACCTCGATGCGCGTGCGACAGAAGACGATGGCCGCCGTGGGTGACTCGGCGTCGAGCACGCGACCGAGGGCCGCGGGCTTGTGTGCGCGCTGCACCACGTAGGCGCTCTGGCGTACCCGCGGGGCCTCACCCGCCGGCGCACGCTCCTCGGAGATCTGCACGCGGACCGGATCGGTCAGGTGCGCCCGGGCGATGGCCGCGATGCGCGGGGGCATCGTGGCCGAGAAGAGCACCGTCTGGCGGCCGTCCGGCGTCTCGCCGAGGATCGTGCCGATGTCCTCGGCGAACCCCATGTCGAGCATCTCATCGGCCTCGTCCAGGACGACGACGCGGACGCAATCGAGGACGAGCGTGCCGCGCCCGACGTGGTCGCGTGCGCGCCCCGGGGTCGCCACCACCACGTCCACTCCGCGCTCGAGTGCCTTCAACTGCCTGATGATCGGCTGCCCGCCATAGATGGGGAGCACCCGGGTGCCGAGCCCGCGCCCGTAGCGATGAATGGCCTCCGACACCTGCATCGCCAGCTCACGCGTGGGTACGAGCACCAGCGCGCGCGGCGCGCCACCCGACGCATCGGTGCCCAGCCGCTCGAGAATCGGCAGCGCGAACGCCGCCGTCTTGCCCGTGCCCGTGGCCGCGTTCCCGAGGAGGTCCCGCCCCTCGATGAGCGGCGGGATCGCCTCCGCCTGGATGGGTGTGGGCTCCTCGTAGCCAAGTTCCGAGAGCACGGAGAGGATCTCCGGGCGCAGGCCGAGGTCGGCGAAGGTCGTCTTGTCGATGGTGGTGTCCATGGTCGTCAGGGGCAGAACGCGCGAGCACGCACGGGCGGGCGGCGCGGAACGGGGACTCCCCGGGTCCGCAACACGGCCTGAACGGGCATGAACCGGGGCCCGCGACCCGGTTCATGCGGGGTTACTCACGCGGCCAACTGTATCCCGCCCGGCGGCTCCTGCGCGCGGCGCAGGCCCCGCACCGACTCCGATGGGGCACGCCTGGGGGCCGGCCGGGGCTACATCGCGACCCCGCCGTTGACCGACAGGGACTGCCCGGTGATGAAGCCCGACGCCGGCGAGGCGAGGAGCAGCACGACCACGGCCGCCTTGGCGCCGGCGTACACGGCCTCGCCCCAACCGCCCACGCGTGCGGTGTCGGACGCGATCGACACGACCGCCCCACCCCCGACCGACTCCCGCAGAGCGGGAAGCGCCGCATGGGTGAC
>Ga0209514_10003443_pt1 | contig 22534 bp, 23 predicted proteins | sample Subgrocontami58m_FD_187452 | JGI IMG/M metagenome (GOLD analysis project Ga0209514, IMG submission 187452) | Subsurface groundwater microbial communities from S. Glens Falls, New York, USA - GMW37 contaminated, 5.8 m (SPAdes) (version 3) | ecosystem: Environmental > Aquatic > Deep subsurface >...
CCGCCAGCGCACCGAGTACGACCTCGAGATGATGCGCGAGCTCGGCTTCTGCAACGGGATCGAGAACTACTCGCGCATCCTCGACGGGCGGCCGCCGGGCTCCGCGCCCTACACGCTGCTGGACTACTTCCCGTCCGACTTCGTCGTCTTCGTGGATGAGTCGCACCAGACGGTCCCTCAGGTGGGCGGCATGTACGAGGGCGACCGCTCGCGGAAACAGACGCTCGTGGACTTCGGCTTCCGCCTCCCGTCGGCGCTCGACAACCGGCCGCTGCGCTTCGACGAGTTCCTCGGCAAGGTGCCGCAGCTCGTGTTCGTCTCGGCGACGCCCGGGGCGTACGAGCTGCGCCACTCGCAGGTCGTCGCTGAGCAGCTGATCCGCCCGACCGGGATCGTGGATCCGGAGGTCGAGCTGCGGACGACCACGAACCAGATCGACGACCTGCTCGGCGAGATCCGCAAGCGGGAGGCGGCCGGCGAGCGCGTCCTCGTCACGACGCTGACGAAGAAGATGTCCGAGGACCTCACCGACTACCTGCTGGAGTCGGGCGTCAAGGCGCGCTACCTCCACTCCGAGATCGACACGCTGGAGCGGATCCAGATCATCCGCGAGCTGCGCCTGGGCGAGTACGACGTGCTCGTCGGGGTCAACCTCCTGCGTGAGGGGCTCGACCTGCCGGAGGTGTCGCTCGTCGCGGTGCTCGACGCCGACAAGGAGGGCTTCCTGCGCGGCAAGACGGCGCTCGTGCAGACGATCGGGCGGGCCGCGCGCAACGTCAACGGCCGGGTGATCCTCTATGGCGACAAGGTGACCGAAGCGATCGCGGGCGCGCTCGACGAGACGAACCGCCGCCGCGCCAAGCAGCTCGCCTACAACGAGGCAAACGGGATCACGCCGGAGACGATCATCAAGGGCGTCTCCGACATCGCCGAGTTCCTGACGATGGAGGCCCCGCACGTCCCCAGGGGCCGCCGGCGCGGCGCCGCGAAGGTGGAGGGGCTGAGCCGCGAGGAGCTGGAGCGCCTCGCCGTCACCCTCGAGGAGGAGATGTTCGCCGCGGCGGAGGAGCTGCGCTTCGAGTACGCGGCCAAGCTGCGCGATGAGATCAAGGAGCTGCGGCGGGAGCTGACCGCGCTCGCCGAGAGCACGACCCCGTGACGGTCACGGTCGTCATCGCGGAGCTGCTCCTCGCCGGCCTGCTGATGGGCGCGTTCGTACGTTTCGCGTCGCCGGGTCCCGACCCGATGCCGCTCTGGCTCACGTGGCTGATCGGCGCCGGAGGGGTTCTCTCCGTGGGGCTCCTCGCCTGGGCTCTCGCCGCGCTCGGCGCTCCGGACCTCGCGCTCGGCTTCGGGCTGCTCGGGATGTTCGTTCCGATCGGCGCCTACCGGCGCTTCGCGCAGCGGCGGGGGCTGAGCGGGCCGGATGCACGCAGGTATCCCCGCCGCGGCATCGGGGTGGCCAGGAGGCGCCGGACGCTCGGTCTCGATGTCGAGGGTGCCGAGCGCCTGAGCCCGAAGGCCGAGCGGCGCCTGATCAGGCTCGCGCGCAAGCGGCGCAGGGGGAAGATCGGCGACGCGGAGTTCGAGGCGAAGCGGGCCGAGCTGCTCCGCAGCGCGGAGGCGTAGCCCGGTGCCCGGTGACGATCAGCGCGGCTGCGGCACGATCCGGATGTAGGGCCGCGGCTCCTTCCAGCCGTCCGGGTAGAGCTCCCTGGCCTCGTCGTTGGAGACCGAGCCGGCGATGATCACGTCCTCGCCCTGCTGCCAGTTCACCGGCGTGGAGACCCTGTGCTTGGCCGTGAGCTGCAGCGAGTCGATCACGCGCAGCACCTCGTCGAAGTTGCGACCGGTCGTCATCGGGTAGACGAGGACGAGCTTGACCTTCTTGTCGGGGCCGATCACGAAGACGTTGCGCACCGTCTGGTTGTCGGCCGGCGTGCGCTCGAGCGGGTCGCCCGAGGTGTCGGCCGGAAGCATCCCGTACAGCTTCGAGACGTTGAAGTCGACGTCGCCGATCATCGGGTAGTTCGGGGCGTACCCCTGCGTCTCCTCGATGTCACGGGCCCACTGCGCGTGGTTGTCGACCGGGTCCACCGAGAGCCCGATGATCTTGACGTTCCTGCGGTCGAACTCGGGCTTGATCTTGGCCATGTAGCCGAGCTCGGTCGTGCAGATCGGGGTGAAGTCCTTCGGGTGCGAGAACAGCACGGCCCACGAGTCGCCGATCCAGTCGTGGAATTGGATAGGCCCCTCCGTCGTCTCCGCCTCGAAATCAGGCGCCGTCGCGCCAAGTTGCAGAGTCATCTTCCTCCTCCTCTCGAATCGCCCGCTTCCCTTTCCGCCGAGCGCGCGGGCTCTTCGCGCGCGGCTCGGCTTTCTCTATCTACTAGACGCAGGGAGGCGCGTTCTTATTCCGTTGCCGGCTCTCAGGCAGCCGCGAGGGCGCCGAGCTTGTCCTTCAGGTAGCGCACGTACGGGCCTGCGTCGATACCGCTGCCCGTGATCCGCTCGAGCGTCTCCTGCGGCGTGTACTTGCGGCCGAGCGAGTACAGGTTCTCCCGCAGCCACTCGTGCAGGCGGCCGAACTCGCCGCGCTCGAAGTCGTCCTCGAGATCCGGCAGTGCGTCCCGCACCTTCTCCCAGATCTGGAGCGAGACGATGTTGCCGAGCGAGTACGTCGGGAAGTAGCCGAAGCCGCCGCCCGACCAGTGCACGTCCTGGAGGATGCCGAGCCGGTCCTCGGGCACGTCGATGCCGAGGTACTCCTTGAAGCGCGTGTTCCAGGCCTCGGGCAGGTCGCGGAGCGCGATCCGGTCGTTGACGATCTCCAGCTCGAGCTCGAAGCGCAGGATGATGTGCAGGTTGTAGGTCGCCTCGTCGGCGTCCACCCGGATGTACGTCGGCCGGACGCGATTGATGGCGCCGTAGAACCGGTCGGGCTCGACGCCGCCGAGAGCGTCCGGGAACGCCGATTGCAGGCGCGGGTAGAACCAGCGCCAGAACGGCCGCGAGCGCCCGACGACGTTCTCCCACATGCGACTCTGCGACTCGTGCAGCGCGGAGGAGACGCCGTGGCAGAGCGGCGTGCGCTCGAGCATCTCGCTGACGCCGTGCTCGTAGAGCCCGTGCCCGCACTCGTGCATCGCGGTGAAGAGCGACGTGAGGTCGCTCTCCTTGTAGCGGGTCGTCAGGCGGATGTCGTTGCGGGCGGAGCTCGCCGCGAATGGGTGCACGGTGCGGTCGAGGCGGAAGTGGTCGTCTGCGAACCCGAAGCGGCGCACGAGCTCGAGCGACAGCTCGTGCTGGGCGCCGACGTCGAAGGGGCCGCGCAAGAAGTCGTCGTCCGTTCCGTTCGCCACTTCGGCGATCAACGGGATCAGCTCGCGCTTGAGGTCGTCGAAGACGGCGTGCACCTCGGCGGTCTTCATCCCCGGCTCGTAGTCGTCGAGCAACGGGTCGTACGGGTCCTCGTAGGGCGCGAAGCACTCGATATAGCGGCGCTTCAGCTCGACGTTCCGCTCGAGCGCGGGCAGGAAGGTGGCGAAGTCGGAATCCTGACGCGCCTTCGCCCAGATGTCGTGACCGTCGGCGGCGGCGCGCGTCATCTCCGCGGCGAGCTCCGCGGGCACCCTGCGCGCCTTGTCCCAGTCGCGGCGCGTGACGCGAATCAGGCTCGCCTCGTCGGAGTCGTAGTCGAGGCTCTCCTCGAGCGGCCGCAGCTCCTCGAGCAGGGCGCCGATCGCGTCCGAGACGAACTTCTCGTGCGCGATCCGGTCGAGCGTCTCGAGCTGCGCGCCGCGGACCGGCCCGCCACCTGGCGGCATGAACACGGTCTGGTCCCAGAACAGGAGCTCCTGGACGCGTCGGAGATCGTGGATCTCCGACAGGCGCGACTTCAGCTCGGCGAACTTCTGTTCCATGGGCCGGAAAACTCTAGCTTCTCGACGCCGCTGCCCGTGGGTACTCGCGCGTCGCGACGGGCTCGAACGAGCCCGCGCGCCACACGTGGGTGACCACGCGCAGGGTCCCCGGCACAGCCTCGTAGACCTGGAGCCCCTGCGCCTCGCCGCTGCGACCGGGGCGCGGCCGGCCGAATCCGGGTGCGGTGGCGACGACGACAGGCCCGGCGCCGTCGTCACCGGCGACGAGGAACTCGCGCCGGCCGGCAGCCGCCGCCTGGTGGATGTGGCCACCGACGATCAGCTCGGCGCCCGCCGCCGCGAGCTCTGCGAGCACGCGCTCCCGGTGGGCGACGGGCCGCTTGCGCGCCGCGCGCCAGGGGGCGCCGAGCAAGTGGTGGTGGAGGACGGCGACCCGCAGCGCGCCGGGCGCTGCTTCGCGCAGCCGCGCGGCCGCCCGCGCGAGCCGGCCGCCGCCCAGGCCGCCGGACTGCTGGCGCCACGGCCGCACGGAGTTGATCCCGACGACGTGCAGCAGCTCGGAGGCGTAGACGGGCTCCGCCGTCTCCCAGAGGCGCTCGAACTCGGCCCACGGGCTCGTGAACCGGGCGGGCAGCGTGTACGGGACGTCGTGGTTGCCCGGAACGGCGAGCAGCGGTGGGCCGAGCGAGCGGAGGAAGGCGGCGGCGCGCTCGTGCTGGTCGCGGCGGCCGCGGTGCGTGAGGTCGCCGCTCGCGACCACGAGCTCCGGCTCGAGCTCCTCGACGAGCCGCGCGAGACTCAGCTGCGCCTCGGGCGACTCGTGCCGCCCGACGTGCAGGTCGGAGACGTGGAGGATGCGCACCGTCACGCCGCGGAGCCTATCCGGCCGATCCAACGGCTACACTCGCCGCGTGGCCGAGGAAGCCCCGGAGATCTTCGACGATCTGTACCTCGGGCTGCGCGCCGGAGGGGCGTTGCGCAAGCAGCGCCGGGGCGAGGAGCTGACGACCGAGGAGCAAGAGGTGCTCGGCCGCTGGCAGCGGCTCTCGGTCGCGCGCAAGGCGCTCGCGCTCGGCGCGTTCGCCGTCGGCACGTTCGGCCTCGGGCTCACGCTCGGCGGGTTGATCTTCGGGCGCTGGCGAAAAGCCAAGGCCTAGGCTCGCCGGCTCAGTCTTAACCCGCCGCTCACCTTGGCGGCGATACCGTGGCCTCATGCTGCGGCGGCTCCTCGCAGACGGCGTCCGACGTCGCGCGTCATGGCTGCCGCGTGCCGCGGCGCTTGTGGCCGGCGGCACGGGAATCGTCAACCTCGCCTCGGCGCTGACTCCCAACGTCGCGTGGCGCGGCCATCTGCTGCTCGCGCTCGAGCCGGTCGAGGCGTTTCCCGTCTTCCACGTCCTCGCCGTGCCCGCGAGCGTGCTCCTACTCGTAGCGGCGTTCTCGCTCGCGCGCCGCCGCCGCCGCGCGTGGCAGCTCGCCCTCGCGCTCCTGCTCTTGCTCGTCCCGCTCAACCTGCTCAAGGGCCTCGATGTCGAGGAGGCACTCGTCAGCCTGGCCGCAGCGGGCCTGCTCTGGTGGGGCCGGGCCGCCTTCGTCGTCCGGCCCGAGCCGCTCCGGCCGCGCACGCTCGTCGCGCGCGGCGCGGTCGTCGCGGGAGTGGTGGCCGGGCTCTCGGCGGTCGGCGTCTGGGCCGCCGCGACACCGGTCGACCCCGGCCTCACCTCCATCGTGCACGAGACCGTCGACCTCCTTGTCTGGTCGCACGGGCCGCTCAGCTTCCGCGACGGGCTCGGCTGGCTGCCGGTGGCCGTCGGCCTCGCCGGGCTGGCCGCCGCGGTTGCCGGCGTGGTCGCGCTGCTCCGCCCGCTCGCCCCGCCGAGGGATATGCCGGGCCCCGAGGTGCGCCGGGCCGTCGCGAGCCTCGTGCACGACTACGGGAGCGACACGCTCGCCGCCTTCAAGCTCCGCCGCGACCTCCAGTACGCCTTCAGTAGCGACGGCCGGGCTTTCGCCGGGTACCGGGTCGAGAGCGGCGTGCTGCTCGTCGCCGGCGATCCCGTCGGGCCGCCCGACGCCGTGCCGGACGTGCTGCGCGAGCTCGTCGAGCTCGCCGGCCGCCACGGGCTCCGCCTCGGCGCCATCGGCGCCGGCGCCGATTGCGTGCGTCACTGGCGCGCGCTCGGGCTGCGCGCGATCGACATCGGAGGCGAGGCGATCGTCGACACCCGGTCGTTCTCGCTCGAGGGGAGGGCGATCCGGAAAGTCCGGCAGTCCGTCTCCCGGCTGGAGAAGGCGGGCTTCGTCGTCGCGCTGGAGCGGCCCGGCGACGCGGAGCTCGACGCGGTCTCGGAGCGCTGGCGCGCGGGTGTGGCGGAGCGGGGCTTCTCCATGGGTCACGACGACACGCGCTTGGGCGAGATTGTCGCCGCCCGCGACGCGGACGGGGTGCTGCGCGGGTTCCTCCACTTCGTCCCGACGTACGGGCGGCCGGCGATGTCGCTCTCGTATCAGGCCCGCGATCCCGGTACGCCCAACGGCCTCAGCGAGTTCCTCGTGGCGCGCGCGATCGAGCTCTTGCGCGAGCGCGGCGTGGAGGAGCTCTCGCTCAACTTCGCCGCCTTCGTGCGCCTCCATCACTTCCCCGAGGGCCTCCGCGACCGCCTCCTTTCGCGGCTCGTCGGGACGCTCGACGGCGTCTTCCAGATCGAAAGCCTCTACCGCTTCAACGTGAAGTTCGGCCCACGCTGGGAGCCGCGCTACCTCGTCTTCGAGAGCCCGTTCGCGCTGCCCCGGGTCGGCCTCGCCGCGATCTTCGCGGAGGGCCAGCTCACCAAGCCGGTTCGAGGCTAGACGAACACACGTTCGATCGCTAGACTTGCTGCGAATGTCCGCCGACGAGCTGATCGTCCACGGTGCGCGCGAGCACAACCTCAAGGACATCACCGTCCGGTTGCCGCGCAACGCGCTCGTCTGCATCACCGGGCTCTCCGGCTCGGGGAAGTCCTCGCTCGCGTTCGACACGATCTACGCCGAGGGCCAGCGCCGCTACGTCGAGTCGCTCTCCGCCTACGCGCGCCAGTTCCTGCAGATGATGGAGAAGCCCGACGTGGACTCGATCGACGGGCTCTCGCCGGCGATCTCGATCGACCAGAAGACGACCTCTCGCAACCCGCGCTCGACGGTCGGCACGGTGACGGAGATCTACGACTACCTGCGGCTGCTCTACGCGCGCGTCGGCCGGCCGCACTGCCCGGTCTGCGGCCGTCCGATCGCAGGGCAGAGTCTCGACCAGATCACCGAGCAGGTGCTGCGACTGCCCGAGGGGACGCGCTTCACGGTCAACGCGCCGGTCGTCCGCGATCGCAAGGGGGAGTTCCGGGATGTGCTCGAGGAGCTCCGCGCCGACGGCTTCACGCGCGTGAAGGTGGACGGCGGGCAGCGGCTGCTCGAGGAGCAGATCGACCTCGACAAGAAGTTCAAGCACACGATCGAGGTGGTGGTCGACCGGCTCGTCCTGAAGCCGGACCTGCGCCAGCGCCTGACGCAGTCGGTCGAGACGGCGGTCGCGCTCGCCGACGGCCTCGTCGTGATCGACGTCGTCGACGGGGAGCCGATGACGTTCTCCGAGAAGCTGGCCTGCCCCGAGCACGGCGTCTCGTTGCCCGAGCTGCAGCCGCGCGTCTTCTCCTTCAACTCACCCCACGGCGCCTGCCCCCGCTGCACGGGGCTCGGCGCCCAGCTCGAGATCGACCCCGACCTCGTGGTGCCCGACCCGTCGCTCACGATCTCCGAGGGTGCGCTCGTGCCCTGGTCGGTCGGCAACGCGAGCTTCTACGAGTCGGTGATCCAGGCGATCGCCGAGCGCTACGAGATCGACCTCGAGAAGCCTTGGGGCGCGCTCTCCGAGGAGCAGCAGGCGAAGTTCCTGTACGGCACCGACGGCGACAAGATCTACGTCACCTACCGCAACCGGATGGGCAGGCGGCGCCAGTACACGATGGCCTTCGAGGGCATCGTCGCCTCCCTCCAACGTCGCTACAAGGAGACCGACTCCTCGCTCCAGCGCGAGCGGATCGAGGAGTACATGAGCTTCCGGCCGTGTCCTCAGTGCGACGGCGCTCGTCTCAAGCCGGAGGTGCTCGCCGTCACCATCGGCGGCAGGTCGATCCACGAGTTCGCGCGGCTCTCGGTGACGGGCGCGCTCGAGTTCGTGGACGCCCTCGACCTGACCGCGACGGAGGAGCTGATCGGGCACCGGATCGTGAAGGAGATCCGCGAGCGTCTCACGTTCCTCGACAACGTCGGCGTCGGCTACCTCCAGCTCGATCGGGCGGCGAAGACCCTCTCCGGCGGCGAGGCGCAGCGGCTGCGGCTCGCGACGCAGATCGGCTCGCAGCTCGTCGGCGTGCTCTACATCCTCGACGAGCCGTCGATCGGCCTTCACCAGCGCGACAACGGGCGCCTGATCGGCACGCTCGAGCGGCTGCGCGATCTCGGGAACACCGTGCTCGTCGTCGAGCACGACGAGCAGATGATGCGGAGCGCGGACTGGCTCGTGGACATGGGCCCCGGCGCGGGCGAGCACGGCGGCCACGTCGTCGCCGAGGGTCGCGCCGACGACGTGGAGGGCAACCCCGCCTCGATCACCGGGGCGTTCCTCTCTGGCGCGCGGCGGATCGCGATTCCCCCGCGGCGGGGGGAGGACCGCGGCTGGTTCACCGTTCGCGGCGCGGCGATGCACAACCTGAAGGGGATCGACGTCTCCTTCCCGGTCGGCAAGTTCGTCTCGATCACAGGCGTTTCCGGCTCGGGCAAGTCCACGCTCGTGAACGAGATCGTCTTCAAGGCGCTCGCCAATTCGCTGAACAAGGTCCGCGTCAAGCCGGGCGACCACGAGGCGGTCGAGGGGATCGAGGTCTTCGACAAGGTGATCGACATCGACCAGACGCCGATCGGCCGTACCCCGCGCTCGAACCCGGCGACGTACACCGACCTCTTCACGCACGTGCGCGAGCTCTACTCGCTGACGCCCGAGGCGAAGGTGCGCGGCTACAAGCCGGGGCGCTTCTCCTTCAACGTGCGCGGCGGGCGCTGCGAGGCCTGCAAGGGCGACGGCACGATCAAGATCGAGATGCACTTCCTGCCCGACGTCTACGTCCCCTGCGAGACGTGCCACAGCAAGCGCTACAACAAGGAGACGCTCGAGGTCCGGTTCAAGGGCAAGTCGATCGCCGACGTGCTGGAGATGTCGGTCGAGGAGGCGCTCGGCTTCTTCGCCAAGATTCCGAAGATCCGCCGGCGGCTGCAGACCCTGCACGACGTCGGGCTCGACTACATCAAGCTCGGCCAGCCGGCGACGACGCTCTCCGGCGGCGAGGCCCAGCGCGTGAAGCTCGCCGCCGAGCTCTCCAAGGTGGCGACCGGGCGGACGCTCTACATCTTCGACGAGCCGACCACGGGCCTTCACTTCGCCGACATCGAGAAGCTGCTCGAGGTGCTGCAGCGGCTCGTGGACGCGGGCAACACGCTGCTCGTGATCGAGCACAACCTCGACGTGATCAAGCAGTCGGACTGGCTCGTGGATCTCGGCCCGGAGGGCGGCGATGCCGGCGGCGAGGTGATCGCCACCGGCACGCCGGAGCAGGTGGCCGAGGTGGAGGGCTCCTACACGGGGCGGTACCTCCGCGCCGTGCTGGCGGCACCCGCGGCAGCCGCGGCGTAGCCTTGCCGCGATGGCGGTCGAGGCCGAGGCGCGCGCCACGCGGCTCCAACGGGAGTGGTGGCTGCGCGTGCTCGCCGTCCTCGTCGCGCCCCGGGCGGTGTTCGCGGCGCTGCGCGAGGAGGCCCGAGAGGACGTCGAGGCGCGCCAGGAGCCGCTGCTCGCGATCGTCTGCCTCGCGGGGATCGCCGGCGTGCTGGCGTCGTCGTCGGCGGGACGCCTGCTCGACGACCCGGAGATCGACGGGCTGCTCGTCGCGGTGTGGGCGTTCATCGCCGGCGGGGTCTACGGCTTCGCCACCTACTTCGTCGCAGGTGCCGCGGTCTACCTCGGCGCTCGCGGCCTCGGCAGCCTCGGCACCTACCGGCGGGCGCGGCACCTGCTCGGCTTCGCCGCCGTCCCGCTCGTCCTGACTCTCGCCCTCTGGCCCGTCAGGCTCGCCCTCCACGGGGGCGACACGTTCCGCTCGGGCGGGTCGGATTCAGGCGCCGGCGGCGACGTCTTCACCGCGCTGACGCTCGCGTTCGCCGCGTGGTCGCTCGTTCTGCTCGCCGTCGGTGTGAAGACCGTCCACGGCTGGAGCTGGGGCCGCTCGCTTGCAGCGCTCGGTCTCGTCGGCGCCGTGCTCGCGGCGTTCGCCGTGCTACCGACGCTGTTCTAGCAGCGCCTCCTCGAAGGCGGCCAGCTCCTCGCCGGGCATCGAGTAGGTGTGCTGTTCCTCGGGGAAGCGGCGCTCGCGCACGTCCGCGGCGTAGGCGGCGAGCGCGCGCTGGATCTCGCCGGCGAGGTCGGCGTAGCGCTTGACGAAGCGCGGTGAGTGCCCGTCGTAGAGGCCGAGCAGGTCGTGCCAGACGAGCACCTGGCCGTCGCACGCGGCGCCGGCGCCTATGCCGAGTGTCGGGATCGAGAGCAGCTCGGTGATCCGCGCCGCGACCGGCGCCGGCACGGCCTCGAGCACGAGTGAGAAGCAGCCCGCTTGCTCGAGGGCGAGCGCGTCGTCGACGAGCCGCCGCGCCTTCTCGGCCGTCCGTCCCTGCGCCTTGAAGCCGCCGAGCGCCGTTGCCGACTGCGGCGTCAGGCCGATGTGCCCCATCACCGGGATGCCCGCGCCGACGATCGCCCGTGCACGCGAGAGCGACGGGCCGGCGCCCTCGAGCTTGACGGCGTCGGCCTGCGCCTCCTTGACGAAGCGGATCGCGTTCTCGAGCGCCGACTCGTCGGAGACCTGGAAGGAGCCGAACGGCATGTCCGCGACGACGAGCGGCCGGTACGCACCGCGCGTGACCGCCCGCGTCAGCACGAGCATCTCGTCCATCGTCGCCGGAACCGTCGAGTCGTGGCCGAGCACGGTCATCGCCGCCGAGTCGCCGACGAGGACGACGTCCACGCCGGCGGCGTCGGCGAGCCGCCCGCTGGGGGCGTCGTAGGCGGTCACCATCACGATCGGCTGCCGGCGCTCCTTCATTCCGGCGAGGTCGGTGAGCGGCAGCTTTCCCGGCGCCGGTGCGCCGGGCGCGGGGATCCGAGGGCGGGTGCTCATGCGGTGCCTCCTTCGAGGACGACGTTGTCGATCAGTCGGGTCGAGCCGACGCGGATCGCGGCGGCGAGCACGGGCGGGTCGAAGTCCGCGACCTCGACGTAGTCGACCGCGATCCCGCCGGCCCCGGCGAGCGCTGCGCGGGCGGCGGCGAGGTCGCCGGTGGCGAGGGCGCGGGGGAGCGCGAGCGCGAGCTCCCGCTCCTCCGGGTCGAGGTAGTCGTTGCGCGAGGAGAGGGCGAGGCCGTCGGGGTCGCGGACGGTCTCGCAGGTGCGGATCTCCAGCTCGAGCGCGAGGTCGCGCACGAGCCTCCGGACGACAGCCGCCTGCTGGGCGTCCTTCTGGCCGAAGTACGCACGCTGCGGGGCGACGACGGTGAAGAGCTTCAGGCAGATCGTCGCGACCCCGCGGAAGTGCCCCGGCCGGAACGTCCCTTCGAGGATCGAGCCCAGCTCCTCGACCTCGACCCACGTCTGGAAGCCCGGCGGGTACATCTCCTCCGCGCTCGGGGCGAAGACCACATCGACGCCGGCCTCCTCGGCGAGCCGGAGGTCGCGCACCTCGTCTCGCGGGTAGAGACCCAGATCCTCGCCCTGCCCGAATTGCGCGGGGTTGACGAAGAGGCTCATCACCACGACGTCGTTCTCGGCGCGCGCAGCGTGCAGGAGCGAGAGATGGCCCGCGTGCAGCGCGCCCATCGTCGGCACGAGCCCGAGCGAGCCCTCACGCAGAGGCGCGAGCGCGGCACGGACGCCATCGATCGTGCGCTCGACCTTCACGCGTACGCCTTCGTGACGTCGGCGAGGATCCGGTACATCTCGCCGAGCTCGGGGCGGGCCTCGCGGATCGCGGCGACGTGCTGGTCAACGGTTTCCCAGTCGCCGCGGGAGATCGGGCCCGTCAGCTCGAAGCCGTTCTCGATCGTGCGCCGCATCAGCGGGTCGAGCGCGGCGGGCGGCGCGCCCGCGGCCTCGAGCAGGTCGCCCGCGGCCCGTCGCAGCGCGACGAGATAGTTCGACGCGATCGCCGCGCCCGCGTGGTAGAGCGCCCGCTGCCCGTCGGCGAGCGCGAACGGCTCGAGCCCCAGCGTGCGCGCGAGCGAGAACCCCACCTCGCGCGCCTCGTCCGTCTCGGCCGTCACGGCGGCAAAGGCGCCGTCGAGCTGCTCCGGCCCCCGCGAGTGCGTGAACGTCTGGAGCGGGTGGACGGAGAAGCGGCGCGCGTGCGGGTCGAGGGCGGCGAGGGGCGTCGCGCCGCTCACGTGGGCGAGCCAGGGGCCGGCCGGGATCGCCGCCGCGACCTCGGCGATCGCCCGGTCCGGCACGCAGAGGAGGACGAGCTCCGGCTCGTCGCGGTCCAGCGCGACGCCCCGCTCCGCGAGGCGGGCGCGAATCGCCGAGCCGGCGCGTCCCGCGCCGACGACCTGCACGCTGTCGATCAGTTCAGTAGCTCCAGTTCCTGAGGGGATACCGGGCACCCGGAAGCATAGCCCGCGCTACACGTGTCCCGCGACCCGCGCGCTGAGGCGCTCGCGCACGGCGGGCCACTCGTCGTCGAGCACGCTGTACCAGGCGGAGTCGCGGCTCTCCCCGCCGCGCACGAGCATGTGCTTGCGGTGGATGCCCTCGAAACATGCCGGCAGCGCCTCGAGCGCGGCGCGGGAGCGCTTGTTGAGGGCGTCCGTCTTGAACTCCACGCGGCGGCAGCCGAGCCGCTCGAAGGCGTCCTCGAGCTGGAGCAGCTTCGCCTCGGCGTTCGCGCCGGTGCCCCAGGCGGAGGGGGCGAGCCACGTCCAGCCGATCTCGACGCTGCGGTGCTCGGGGCGCAGGGCAAGGAAGCGGGTGCTGCCGATGACGGCCCCCGTCGAGCGCAGAACGGTGGCGAACGGAATGTCGAGGCCCGCCTCGAACCGCGCGAGCGCGCCGTCCAGCCAGGCGCGGAGGTCGCCGCGCGTCGCCGGCTGGACGATCGGCAGCCAGCGCCAGAGCGCGGGGTCGCGCGAGGCGGCCCAGAGGCCCTCCTCGTGGGCGACGGCCAACGGCTCGAGCGTCACGATGCGCCCCTCGAGCCGGGTTCCCGACCACCTCTCCACGGTGCAGAGGATGCCTGAAGCGAGCGGCCGGGAGGTTCGGACGGCCGCGAGCTAGACTGGCTCGATGCCGATCTACGAGTACGCGTGCATGCAGTGCGAGTCGCACTTCGAGGAGCTCGTCCGCAACGCCGAGCAGGCTGTCGCCTGCCCCGAATGCGGTGCCGGGAAGGTCGTCAAGCAGCTCTCCGCCTTCGCGGTGCACGGCTCGAGCTCGCAGCCGAGCTTCGGTGGTGGCGGCGGCGGCGGCGGGTGCTGCGGCGGCGGCTGCGGCTGCGCTCACTGAGCGCGCCCTGGCCGCGTCCCCTCCCGGCCGGCAGGTCCGGATCATGCGTCCGCCCGCCGTCCTAGACTCCACCCCGATGGAAGACATCGTGAGCCGTGCGTCGACGCTCCGGGCCTACGCCGAGGAGACGGCCACCTGCGAGCGCTGCGCGCTCGCGGCGACGCGGACGCAGGTCGTCTTCGGCGCCGGCGACCCCGATGCCGACCTGATGTTCGTCGGCGAGGCGCCGGGCTTCCACGAGGACCAGCAGGGCGTCCCGTTCGTCGGCCAGGCCGGCAAGCTGCTCGAGCGGCTGCTCGGCGAGATCGGCCTCCAGCGCTCCGACGTGTGGATAGCGAACGTCTTGAAATGCCGCCCTCCCGGCAACCGCGACCCGCTGCCGGACGAGATCGCCGCCTGCGAGCCGCATCTCTTCCGCCAGATCGAGCTGATCCAGCCGAAGCTCGTCGCGACGCTCGGCAACTTCGCGACGAAGCTCCTCTCCGGCAGCCCGCTCGGGATCACGCGCGTGCACGGCGTCGCGCAGGAGGTCGCCCTCGGCGACCTGCGGGTGACGCTGTACCCGATCTACCACCCGGCTGCCGCGCTCTACACGCCGGCGATGCTGAAGGTGCTGGCGGAGGACTTCGGTCGCATTCCGGGTCTGCTGGGGCAGGTTGCGCCCGCCGGGCTGCCCACCGCGGCCGCTGCGCAACCGGAGACCGTCGAGGCGGCCGGCTCGGAAGCTGCCGCCACGCAGCTCGGCCTCTTCTAGGCTCCCCCGCGTGGAGCTGACCTCATCCTCCCCGCGGGAGACGGAGGCGATCGCCGCGCGCGTCGCGGCGCTGCTCGAGCCGGGCGACGTCGTGACCGTCTCGGGCGAGCTGGGAACCGGCAAGACGACGTTCGTGCGCGGCGCGTGCCGGGCCCTCGGCGTCAGCTCGCCGGTGACGAGCCCGACCTTCACGATCGGCAACCGCTACCACGGGCGCGTGGACGTCTCGCACCTCGACCTCTATCGCTTCCACGGCTTCGCGGCGGCGGAGTGGGGGGATCTCGAGCCGTACTTCGAGGACGCGGTCGTCTTCGTCGAGTGGCCCGAGGCCGCGGGCGGCGCCCTGCCGCCCGCCTGCCTCGCCGTCCGGCTTGGACACGTGGACGCCGAGCACCGGACGATCAGGCTCGACGCCGCCGAGACGGCGCTGCTAGAAGGGCTCTGACGTGCTGATCCTGGCGTTCGACACGGCGACCGGCCGCGCGACGAGCGCGCTCGTGGGCGACGGCGAGGTGCTCGGCGAACGCGTGTCGACGACCGTCACGCTGCTCGCAGATCTCGACGCGCTGCTCCGGCAGGCCGGCGCCCACGTACGCGACGTCGAGGCACTTGCCGTGGGCACCGGGCCGGGGAGCTTCACGGGCATCCGGGTCGGGCTCGCGGCGGCGCGCGGGCTCGCGCTGGCACTCGGGCTCCCGGTCGCCGGCGTCTCGACGCTCGATGCGCTCGCCGCGGGCGCTCCGGGTGCGCTGCCCGTGATCGACGCCAAGCGACGCGAGGTGTTCCTGCCCGGGCCGCGCTGCGTCGAGCCTGCCGCACTCACGCCCGAGCCGGACACGGTCTGCGTCGGCGACGGCGCCGTGCGCTACCGCACGGTGCTCGAGCAGCTGGGCGCCATCGTGCCCGGAGACGACGACGAGCGGCACCTGCCGCGCGCCCGCTTCCACGCCCTGCTCGCCCATGACTTCGGGCCGGCCGCGGCTGTCGACCCGCTCTACGGGCGCCTCCCCGACGCGAAAGCGCTCGCGTGACTCTCGAGCTGCGCCCGCTCGTCCTCCGCGACCTGAACGCGATCGAGGAGATCGAGCGCGTCTCGTATCCGACGCCGTGGTCCCGCTCGATGTTCGCGAGCGAGCTCGCGAAGCCGACCTCGATCTCGCTCGGCGCCTTCGATCAGGAGACGGACGAGCTCGCCGGCTACCTGATCATCTCCCGCTACGTCGACGCCTGGCACGTGATGAACGTCGCCGTCGCGCCGGAGCGCCGGCGGCAGCGGATCGCGACGCTGCTGCTCGAGCGGCTATTCGAGCAGACGGCGGGCGACGAGCGGCGGGGCTACACGCTCGAGGTACGGGTCTCGAACGCGGCCGCGATCCGGCTCTACGAGCAACTCGGCTTCCGCCCGCGCGGCGTTCGCCGCGGCTACTACACCGATAACCGTGAGGACGCGCTGATCATGTGGAGGGACCCAGTCGTTCGCGGCTTTGCCGCGAACGATAGAGAGTGTGCGAGTGAGTGAGCGCGGCGGCGAGACGTTCTGCTCGTACCGGTCCGAGCCCCGGCACGGCGAGGAGTTCGTCAGGAGCGGCCCGGAAGACTGCTTCAGCCGTTCCGAAGTGCGCCAGCAGAGACCGGGCGGTAACGGACGAGATCCCGGGAACGGCGGCGAGCATCGCTTCGGCCGCCGTCTGCGCGGATCTCGCCTTCGGTCGCTGCGCGTAGAGTGGTCGATCAGGAGCGTGGAAGGTATGTCTGCCACGGAGAGCGGCTCGGATGAGCCAGCTCGCCGAGTCGCGAGGATCCTTGCTCCGGAGTGTCAGCACACCTTGCTCGGCTGCTGCCAGGATGGCCCCCCGCACGGCAGCAGGGGAGAGTGGGCCGGCATCGAGGTCATGGCCCTCCACGAGAAGGTACGGCCGCCGCGAGTGCGAACGCACGCGCCCGAGCTGGCTCCAGAATCGCCCTATCGTTCTCGCGAAGTGAGAACGAGATGATTCTGGGAATTGAGACCTCGTGCGACGAGACGGCGGCGGCGCTCGTCTCGCCCGACGGGCGAATCGTGTCGAGCGTCGTCTCCTCCCAGGCCGACCTGCACGCACGCTACGGCGGGGTGGTGCCTGAGGTCGCCTCCCGCCGCCACCTCGAGCTGATCGTGCCCGTGATCGCAGAGGCCCTTGCGCAGGGCGATGCGACGCTCGACGATGTCGAGCGGGTCGCCGTCACCCGCGGCCCCGGCCTCGTGGGTGCGCTGCTCGTCGGTCTCTCCGCCGCGAAGGCGATCGCGTGGGCCCGCCGGCTGCCGCTCGCAGGGGTGGATCACCTGCACGGCCACGTCGCTTCTCTCTACCTCGCCCCCGATCCCGTCGAGCCGCCGTTCCTCTGCCTGCTCGCGAGCGGCGGGCACACGCTGCTGCTCGACGTGCGGGAGCGCGGGCGCTTCGAGAGGCTCGGCACGACGCTCGACGACGCGGCCGGCGAGGCCTTCGACAAGGGCGCGCGCCTACTCGGCCTCGGCTACCCGGGCGGCGCGGCGATCGACCGTCTGGCCCGGGAGGGCGACCCGGAGGTCTTCTCGTTCCCCGTCGCGCGGGTGCCGGGGCTCAACTTCTCCTTCTCCGGGCTGAAGACAGCCCTGCTCTACGCCGTCCGCGAGCTCTCCCCGGGAGAGCTGGAGCGGCGCCGTGCCGATCTCGCCGCCTCGTACCAGCACGCGGTCGTCCGGGCGCTGACCGAGAGAGCGCTGGCGGCGGCCAAGGTGGCGGGGCTCGAGACGATCGCCGTCGTCGGCGGGGTGGCTGCCAACTCGGAGCTGCGCGCCTCGCTGCCGGGTGCACGCTTCGCGCCGCTCTCGCTCTGCTCCGACAACGCGGCGATGATCGCGTCGGCTGCGCGCTTCGTCGAGGCGCTGCCGTATCCGGCGTACCTCGACCTGGACGCCTACGCGTCGCTGGATTGATCCGCTAAAGGGCGCAGGTCCGGTGCGGGGTTGTACCGAAGTGCACCGGCTGGGGGCGGGCGTATAGTGCGGCCGTCCCAAGCCAGGAGGGCTTATGACCACGACCGACACACCGATCTCCCACCTGCAGGAAAACCCCTATGAGATCGCGCGGCAGCAGCTGCGCCGGGTCGGAGACGTCTTCGGCATCGACCCGAACCTGATCAACGTCCTCGAGCGGTGCAAGAAGACCGTCGAGGTTTCGATCCCGGTGAAGATGGACGACGGCTCCACCCGGGTCTTCGACGGCTACCGCGTCACGCACAACGTCGCGCGTGGCCCCTCGAAGGGCGGCATCCGGTACCACCCGGACGTCACGCGCGACGAGGTGAAGTCGCTCTCGATGTGGATGACCTGGAAGTGCGCGCTGATGGGGCTTCCCTTCGGCGGCGCCAAGGGCGGCGTCGTCTGCAATCCGAAGACGATGACCCGCGGCGAGCTCGAGCGGATGACGCGCCGCTTCACGAGCGAGATCATCAACGAGATCGGGCCCGAGAAGGACATTCCGGCGCCGGACGTCGGAACCGACGGAAGCGTGATGGCCTGGATCTTCGATACGTACTCGATGAACAAGGGCCACTCCGTGCTCGGCGTCGTGACCGGCAAGCCGCTCGCGATCGGCGGCTCGCTCGGCCGCATCGAGGCGACCGCTCGCGGCGCCCTCTACTGCATCCACTCGGTTGTCGAGAAGCAGAAGCTCGTGCTGTCGGACCTCCGAGTCGCCATTCAGGGGTTCGGCAACGTCGGCGCGAACCTCGCCCGGATGCTGCATGAGGAGGGCGCGACCGTGATCGCGATCTCCGACTCGACGGCAGGCCTCCACAACCCGAAGGGAATCGACGTTCCCGCGGCGCTCGCCTACAAGGACGAGACGCACTCGCTCGCCGGCTTCCCGGGCGCAGAGGCGATCACGAACGAGGAGCTCGTGCTGCTCGACTGCGACCTGCTCGCGCCGTGCGCGCTGGAGCAGGTGATCACGGCCGCAAACGCCGGCGAGGTCAAGGCGAAGATCATCGTCGAGGGGGCGAACGGCCCGGTCACCCCGACCGCCGACGACATCCTCGACGAGCGCGGCGTGCTCGTGCTCCCCGACGTGCTGGCGAACGCCGGCGGCGTCGTCGTCTCGTACTTCGAGTGGGTCCAGGGCCTCCAGGAGTACTTCTGGAAGGAGGAGGAGGTCAACGCGCGGCTGAACGACATCGTCACGCGTGCCTTCGATGAGACCTGGGAGGTGCACCTGCAGCGCGGTGTCAGCATGCGGCTCGCCGCGTACGGCCAGGCAGTGTCGCGTGTCGCCGAGGCGACTGTCACGCGCGGGCTCTACCCGTAACCTATCGCGGGGGAACCCATGGTTCCCCCGCGAGCCCCCTCCTTCGGCAGTCCTCGCTGCTCGAACACTGGCGTGCGCTGCGCGGGAGTGAATCCCGCTCCGCGCGAGGTCGGTTCTCGTTGTTCCGGCGCTGCGCGTCGCTTCGCTCGCGCGAACCCGTCTAGATTGACTGCGGCATGGCTGCGTCCGCTCCGCCCGCGATCGTGCTCTACGGCGCTCGCGACTGCGTGCTGTGCACGGGCGCGGAGGACGTGCTCGACCGGCTCGCACGCGAGCTCGGCTTCGACTATCGCAAGGTGGACATCGGCGGGATCGCGGCTCTCGAGGCCGCGTATCGCGAGCACATCCCCGTCGTCGAGATCGACGGCGAGCGTGTCTTCACGCATTTCGTACCGCTGCAGGCGATGCGCGAGCGGCTTGCCGGCCGGCTGTAGCCGGTTCAGGCGCCACGCGCGTGGCGGCGCTGGCAGAATGTGCCGCGCTGTTACAAACCTCATGAATCGAAGGAGCACGCCTTGGCGGATCGGTTGACGGTAGGGGTCGCCGCGCGACTGAGCCGGTACCTGCAGGTGCTCGCCCAGGCGGAGAAGATGGGCAAGGAGAGGATCTCCTCGCAGGAGATCTCCGACTACACGAACATCAACGCGACGCAGATCAGGCGGGACCTGTCCGGCTTCGGCAAGTTCGGCAAGCGAGGCGTCGGGTACAACATCGGCTCGCTGCTCGGCGAGATTCGCAAGATCCTGCGGACGCAGGGGCAGCACAACATCGCCCTCGTCGGCGCCGGCCGCCTCGGCCAGGCGATTGCGAGCTCGCCGATCTTCGCCGAGCACGGCATCAACATCGCGGCCGTCTACGACAACGACCCCGACAAGGTCGGCCGCAACATCGGCAACGTCACCGTCAGCCCGTATTCGAGCCTCGCCAGCGGCATCCGCGAGCACAACATCATCGTCGGGGTGCTCGCCGTGCCGGCAGAGGGGGCCCGCCAGGCTGCGGACGACCTCATCGCCGCCGGGGTGAAGATCATCTTCAACTACTCCGAGGCGCTGCTCGACACGCCGGCGGACGTTGCTGTGCACACGTCGAACCCCGCCGTCGAGCTGCTCTACGCCCTGTATTTCCATCTGACGTAGCCGGGCCGAGAATGGTGAAAGCCCCGCAGTGGCGGGGCTTTCACGTTGTCGGAGCCTGTAGGCGCGATCTAGGCTGCGCGCCGCTCCTTCGAGTCCGGGACGCCGTCGTTGTCGTCGTCCCGATCGGCGGTGTCGGGCACGCAGTCGTTGTCGTCGTCTGAGTCCTTCGCGTCGGCGATTCCGTCGCCGTCGTCGTCTACGTCCTTCGCGTTCGGGATCCCGTCGTTGTCGGGGTCGAGGTCTTTCGCGTCGGCGACGCCGTCGTTGTCGTCGTCTGCGTCCTTCGCGTTCGGGATCCCGTCGTTGTCGGAGTCGACATCCTTCGCGTCGGCGACGCCGTCGTTGTCGTCGTCGCAGTCCTTCGCGTCGGTGATCCCGTCGTCGCCGTCGTCGTAGTCGCTCGCGTTCGTGATCAGGTCGCCGTCCTCGTCGCGGTCGAGCGAGTCGATGACGCCGTCGTTGTCGCCGTCGAAGTCCTTGGCATCCGCGACGCCGTCGTTGTCGTCGTCGCCGTCCTTCGCGTCGGAAACGCCGTCGTTGTCGTGGTCGTCGTCCTTCGCGTCCTTGACGCCGTCGTTGTCGTCGTCGAAGTCCTTGGCATCCACGACGCCGTCGTTGTCATCGTCGTCGTCCTTGACGTCGGCGACGCCGTCGTCGTCATCGTCGGCGTCTTTCGCGTCTGCGACGCCGTCGTTGTCATCGTCGTCGTCCTTGACGTCGGCAACGCCGTCCCCGTCGTCGTCGGCGTCCTCGGCATCGGGCACGCCGTCGTCGTCCTCGTCGGCGCTCTTGCCGTCCTTCCGGCCCGGGCCGTCGTCGTCTCCGGCTCTCGCCGGGACGGTTCCTGCGGCGGCGCTGTGCCACGCGGACGGCCCGGATGCGGACGTGGCGAGGGCGGCCGACGCGGACGCAAGCGCCAGCGCGGCGATGAGCGCGCCGAGCCTCAGCGCGTTCAATACGTAGTGTCGCAGGACAGGTGTGCGCACATCTTCTCCTTGGATGGACAGCGTTGGTACACAGTAAGACGTGGTATCGGCAAAAAACCTGCGGACCTTGTCACCGATTTCCCTGTCCGAGGGAGCGACGACGCCGATGAGGATCCTCCTCTGGCACGGCTACCTGCTCGGCGGCACCGGCTCCAACGTCTACACGCGAGCGCTCGCGCGGGAGTGGAGCCTCGCCGGCCACGACGTCGTCGTCGTCTGCCAGGAGCGTCACCCCGAGCGCTACGACGTCGGCCGGGCGCAGGTCGTCCGGCCCGACGCCGGCGGGATCCTGCCGGTCTTCGTGCTCGACCGCTACGAGGGGATCGAGGCGAAGCTGCTCCAGGATTGCACGCAGGTCGAGCGTGACGGCTTCGTCGAGGCCAACGCCGCCGCGCTGCGCGAGCTGCTGCCGGCCGACCTCATCTTCTGCAACCACGTTCTGCTCGGTGGGCCGGTCGGTGCCGCGACGGGAGCGCGATTCGCCGTCAAGGCGCATGGCTCCGAGCTCGAGTACTCGATGCGCGGGAACGCGGACCTGGCGGCGTGGGGGAGGGAGACACTCGCCAGGGCCGCAGCCGTCTTCGTCGGCTCGGCGCACATCCGGGAAGTGCTTGCCGATGTTGTGGGTCAGGTTGGGAGCGTCTACGAGGTACCACCGGGAGTGGACACCGACGAGTTCCGCCCGCAAGACCGCAACGAGGCTCTAACGCGCCTCCTCGAGGAGGCGCGCCGTGACTCGCCGAACCCGGACAATGCAGCCGAGCGGCTGCCGGACGAGGGCAACGCGGGCCGGCTCGCAGCGTTCCTCGCCGGCGACCAGCCCACGATCGTCTACTTCGGCAAGCTGCTCTACAACAAGGGCGTCCACGTCCTGCTCGAGGCGCTCCACGACGTGGAGGCGCGCGCGGTGATCGTCGGGTTCGGCGACTACCGCGACGAGCTCGAGCGGCTGGCCGGCGAGCGCGTCCTCTTCACCGGCCCACTCGAGCACCGGCACTTGCGCCACCTGCTGCCGCTCGCCGACGTGACGGTCGTGCCGTCCATCTTCCCCGAGGCATTCGGCATGGTCGCCGCCGAGGCCGCGGCGGCCGGCTCGCCGCCCCTCGTGGCGCGCCACTCCGGGCTCGCCGAGATCGCCGAGGGGCTCGAAGCCGAGTACCCACCACGGCTGCGTCACTTCGCAGCTGTGGCCGCGGGCGATCCCGCGGAGCTCGCCTCGATGCTGCGCGAGCTGCTGGCGCTTCCGACCGCCGACCGCGACGCGCTCCGGGCCGCCGCGCGCCGCGCCGCGGTCGCGCGCTGGAGCTGGGCAGGAGTCGGCGAGCGGCTGCTTGCACCGTTCGCCTGATCTATTGCTTCAACTACTGTAGTGGCGCTTATGGGAGACACCCAAGGCCTGAGCCCCGACGAGCAGCTCCGTTTCGCGCGCGAGCGGTTCGAGCAGGGGGACGACTTCACCGTCGCGGTCGAGGAGGAGTTCGCGCTCCTCGACCCCGGGACGCTCGGCCTCGTCAACCGCTTCGAGGACGTGCAGGCCGCCGCGCAGGGCACGGCGCTGCAGCCGAACCTCGCCGGCGAGCTGATCGCCTCCGAGGTCGAGGTCAAGACCGGGCGCTGCGAGAGCTTCGCCGACGTGCCCGCGGCGATCGCCGAGCGGCGCGCCCAGCTTCAGGCACTGACCGAGCCCATGGGGCTCGCGCTCGGCGCGACGGGCACCCATCCCTGGTCGCCGTGGCAGGAGCAGCGGATCATCGACACGCCGCACTATCGCCGCAACGACGAGCTCCTCCGCTACGTCGTCTGGCGCAACAACACGTT